>WBZS01000046.1_pt1 | contig 255457 bp, 225 predicted proteins | sample 5204201 | NCBI WGS metagenome assembly WBZS01 (sample SAMN12344357, study PRJNA552823) | activated sludge metagenome | biome: Activated sludge suspended growth; feature: Nitrification reactor; material: Wastewater; isolation source: activated sludge from nitrification reactor of wastewater... | reverse complement strand
TGACACTCCAACACACCGCCGCCTAAAACAACCCAGACCGGCCGCCAACCCCGACACCCCCGGGGCACACAACCACGCCCGCGTCACCAACCGTGGTCACCAACCATTCTCGGACTAGGGAGGGCCCAACGGCGATGGGCGTCCGGGGGCCGCAGGTTAAGGTCTGATGAAGCGGAGGTTCGGGTCGCCAACGCGGTGCTAGCTTCGGTGCCGATCCACCCCGGCTCATCGACGTGGCCAGGAGTGCCGACCGAGGAGTCCCGCCATGCAACTCAGCCCCCGCGAGCAGGAGAAGCTGCTCATCGTCGTCGCCGCCGATCTGGCGCGGCGCCGCAAAGAGCGCGGTCTCAAGCTCAATCACCCCGAGGCGGTCGCGCTGATCACCCACGAGGTGCTCGAAGGCATCCGGGACGGACGCACGGTGTCCGACCTGATGGCGTTCGGCACCACGGTGCTGACCAGGGACGACGTGATGGAGGGCGTCCCCGAGATGATCCACTCGGTGCAGGTCGAAGGCACCTTCCCGGACGGCACCAAGCTCGTCACCGTCCACGACCCGATCCGCTGAGCAGGAGGCCCCCAATGATTCCCGGTGAGTTCCGGCTCGGCGCAGAGCCGATCGTCTGCAACCCAGGACGCCCAACCACCAGCGTCGAGGTGGTGAACACCGGAGACCGGCCCGTCCAGGTCGGCTCCCACTACCACTTCTTCGAGGTGAACCCGGCGCTGCGCTTCGACCGTGCCGCCGCCCGCGGCTTCCGCCTCGACATTCCGGCCGGCACCGCCGTCCGCTTCGAGCCGGGCGACGCCAAGACCGTCCAACTGGTCGCGCTCGCCGGACGCCGCGAGGTGTACGGCCTTGCCAACGCGGTCAACGGACCACTGGACGCCTGAGGAAGGACGACCCATGAGCTTCGAACTGTCCCGGCAGCAGAATGCCGACCTCTACGGCCCCACCGTGGGCGACGCCGTCCGGCTGGGTGACACCGACCTGTTCGCCGAGATCGAGCGCGACCTGACCAACCACGGCGAGGAGGCCGTCTTCGGCGGCGGCAAGGTGATCCGTGACGGCATGGGCCACAACGGACGCGCCGTCCGGGCCGACGGGGTCGCCGACACGGTGATCACCAACGTGATCGTGATCGACCACACCGGCATCTACAAGACCGACATCGGCATCGTCGACGGCGTGATCAGCGCGATCGGCGCCGCCGGCAACCCCGACATCACCGACGGCGTCGACATCGTGATCGGCGCCGCCACCGAGGTGATCGCCGGCGAGCACCGGATCGTCACCGCGGGCGGCATCGACACCCACATCCACTTCATCTCGCCGCAGCAGATCGGCACCGCGCTGTCCTCGGGTGTCACCACCATGATCGGCGGCGGAACCGGTCCGGCGGACGGCACCAACGCCACCACGATCACCCCCGGCGAATGGCACCTGGCGCGCATGCTCGGTGCCGCCGAGCACTGGCCGATGAACTTCGGCTTCCTCGGCAAGGGTCATGCGGCGTCCCGCGAGCCGCTCGCCGAGCAGATCGAGGCCGGTGCGATCGGGCTGAAGATCCACGAGGACTGGGGCACCACCACCGCCGCGATCGATGAGGCGCTGAAGGTGGCCGACGAGTTCGACGTCCAGGTGGCCATCCACACCGACACGCTCAACGAGTGCGGCTTCGTCGAGGACACCAGGCGGGCGATCGCGGGCCGGGTCATCCACACCTTCCACACCGAGGGCGCCGGCGGCGGGCACGCCCCGGACATCATCACGCTGGCCGCCGAGCCGAACATCCTGCCGTCGTCCACCAACCCGACGCTGCCGTTCACCCGCAACACCGCCGAGGAACACCTCGACATGCTGATGGTGTGCCATCACCTGAACCCCGCCATCCCCGAGGACGTGGCGTTCGCCGACTCGCGGATCCGACCCGAGACGATCGCCGCCGAGGACGTGCTGCACGACATGGGCGTGTTCTCGATGACCTCCTCGGACTCCCAGGCGATGGGACGCGTCGGCGAGGTGATCACCCGCACCTGGCAGGTGGCCGACCAGATGAAGAAGGCCCGCGGCAAGCTGGACGGCGACTCCGACGGCGGCGACAACTTCCGGATCAAGCGCTACATCGCCAAGTACACGATCAACCCGGCCCGCACCCACGGCATCGCGGACGTCGTGGGCAGCATCGAGGTGGGCAAGTGGGCCGACCTGGTGCTCTGGGAGCCGGCGTTCTTCGGCGCCAAGCCGGCGATCATCGTCAAAGGCGGCCAGATCGCCCATTCGGTGATGGGCGACCCCAACGCGTCCATCCCGACCCCGGAGCCGCGGTTGATGCGGGACATGTTCGGCGCCTTCGGCCACTCACCGGCGGCGAACTCGATCACCTTCGTCTCCCAGGCCGCGCTGGCAGCCGGGGTGCCGGAGCGGCTCGGGCTGCGCAAGCAGATCCGGGCGGTCAGCGGCATCCGCAGCCTGACCAAGGCCGACATGGTGTTCAACGACGTCACGCCGGAACTCACCGTCGACCCGCAGACCTACGAGGTACGGGTGGATGGCGAACTGGCCACCTGTGAGCCGGCCGAGGAACTCGCCCTCGCTCAGCGCTACTTCCTCTTCTGAGCCGGACGCCGTCGTGATCGTCGAACGCATTCTGGGCAACATCTCCGAGGTGTCCGCCGAAGAACTCGCCGGGGTGCACCTGGAACGGGTGGTGCTGCCGCTGAGCGCGCTCACCCGGCGGGTGCAGCGGGTCACCTCCGACCACGGACGCGAGCTCGGGCTGCGGCTCGCTGGCCGGATCGACCTGCGCGAGGGGGACATCCTGCTGCGCGACGAGACCGGCCTGGTAGTGATCGCCCTCGAACCCACCGACGTGCTGGTGATCGCGCCGTCCACCGTGCTGCAGATGGGGGTGATCGCGCACAACCTGGGCAACCGGCACCTCCAGGCGCAGTTCTTCGGGCCGGACGAGCCGTTCCCCGGATTGCCCGGCCATCAAGGGGTGATGGTCATCCCGTACGACCACACCGCCGCCCACTACCTCGACCACCAGGGCGTCCGCTACGTGCGCAGCGACAAGGTGATGCAGGTTCCGTTCCGCCATGCCGAGCACACCCACTGACCCCGGCTGGCCCCACAGCTGGGGCAGCCTTCCCGCCTGGCAGCTGCCGCTCGCGCAGCTGTGCGACTCGGCGGCGCCGACCGGGGCGTTCAGCCATTCGCTCGGGCTGGAGACCTACGCGGTCGACGGCCGGGTGCACGACGAGCACAGCTTCGGCGACTGGCTCGCCGCGATGCTGGGCGGGCCGCTTGCCACCGGGGACGCGCTGGCCGTCCGGCTGGTCGCCGAGGCCGTCCGGGAGGGCCGGCCCGAGCAGGTCTGGTGGGTCGACCAGCATCTGTACGCCCAGACCCTGCCCCGGCAGACCCGGGACGCCGTGGTCGCGATGGGCGCCCGGATGCTGGCCATCGCGTCCATCGCCTGCCCGTCGTCCCGGCTGGAGGACTACGCCGCGGCGGTGGCGTCCGGTCGTTGCCACGGACATCCGGCGGTGGCGATCGCCGTGGCCGGGGCGGGGTTGGGAGCGCCGTCGGCGGCACTGGTCGCCGCCCACCTGCAGGGCGTGGCGACCACGCTGACCCAGAACGCCGTCCGGCTGATTCCGCTGGGCCAGAACGCCGGGCAACGCGCCCTGTCGGCGGCCCGGCCGCTGATCGCGGCGGTCGTGGAGCGCGTCCCGCACCTGAGCCTGGACGATTTCGGGGCCACCCTGCCCGGCCTGGAGATCGCCCAGATGCGTCACGAGCGGCTGCGCGCCCGGATGTACCAGTCGTAGAGAGGAACGAGTTCAACGATGAGAACCCTGCGGATCGGCGTCGGCGGGCCTGTCGGCGCCGGCAAGACCCAACTGATCGAGCGGGTCACCCGCGCGCTGGACGGCGAGGTGTCGATGGCCGCCGTCACCAACGACATCTACACCACCGAGGACGCCAAGATCCTGGCGGCCAACTCGGTGCTCCCGCTGGACCGGATCGTCGGCCTGGAGACCGGCGGCTGCCCGCACACCGCGATCCGTGAGGACACCTCGATGAACGAGGCGGCGATCGAGGCGCTGGTCCGCGACCATCCCGACCTGCAGGTGGTGTTCGTGGAGTCCGGCGGCGACAACCTGTCGGCGACCTTCAGCCCCGAACTGGTCGACTTCTCGATCTATGTGATCGACGTGGCGCAGGGCGAGAAGATCCCCCGGAAGGCCGGCCAGGGCATGATCAAGTCCGACCTGTTCATCATCAACAAGACCGATCTGGCCCCCTACGTCGGCGCCGACCTGGACGTGATGCGGTCCGACACCCTGGTGTTCCGCGGCGACAAGCCGTTCGGCTTCACCAACCTGAAGACCGACGAGGGGCTCGACCGGGTGCTCCAATGGTTGCGCCACGACGTGCTGATGACGGACCTCGACGGGTGAGCGCCGAGATCGCCGGTCCCGACCGGCCGGACGCCGTCACCGGTCAGCTCCGGCTGCGGATCGGCGTCCGGAACGGCCGGAGCACGGCGGTCGAGCAGTACCATGCCGGGTCGCTGCGGGTGCTGCGGCCGCACTACCTGGATGCCTCCGGGCAGGTCTGTTACACGGTGATCAACCCCGGCGGGGGCTACCTGGGCGGCGACCGCTACCGGATCGACCTCGACCTGGACGAGGGCGGGTCGCTGCTGTTCACCACCCAGTCGGCGACCAAGGTGTACCGGACGCCGCAGGCGCCGGCCCGGCAGCACACGGACGTGCGGCTGGCCGCGGGCGCCGTCCTGGAGTCGGTGCCGGACCCGCTGATCGCCTATCGCGACGCCGAGTACCAGCAGCTCACCCGGGTCGAGATCGACCCGGCGGCCACCTACCTGGCCAGCGAGATCGTCACGCCCGGCTGGTCGCCGGACGGCGCCCGGTTCGGCTACACCCGGGTGTCGCTGCGGACCGAGTGCCGCCGTCCGGGCGCCGACGCCCCGTTCCTGGTGGACGCACTGCTGCTGGAGCCGGCGGTCGGCGACGTGCCCGGGCTCGGCGGGCTGGACGGCCGCAGCCACCTCGGCTCGCTGCTGCTGGTGGACGCTCGGGTCGACCGGGATCTGGTGGCGGACGTCTGGGAGCTGATCGAGGCGACGCCCGGAGTCTGCGCCGGGGCGTCCCTGGCGCCGGGGCCGGCGCTCGCCGTCCGGGTGCTGGGCGACGACACGGCCTGTGTCGAGGCCCTGTTGCTCGCGGTCGACACCGCGGTGCGGAGCCGCTGGTGGGGACTTCCTCCGTTGAACCTGCGCAAACCCTGAACCCCGAGGAGAGCCCCATGTCCGAGACCACCTATTCGTCGTCGGCCGCCGGCCTGGGTGAGGCCGGCCGCACCCTCGCTCTCGGCGTGAGTCAGATCTTCCTGCAGGAGAGCTGGCTCGCCGGGGTGTTGATGGTGGCCGGGTTGGCGCTGTACTCGGTTCCGCTGGCGGCGATGGCCGTGCTGGGAGCCCTGGTCGCCACGGTGGCCGCGCGGCTGGTGGCATTGTCGGTCGCGCACGGTTTGCAGGGTTACTGCGGCGCGTTGGTCGGGGCCGCGGCGTGGACGTCGTTCGGCTCGCCCTGGCCGGCGGTGCTGGCCACCGTGGTCGGGGCGGCGGCGTGCCCGGCGGTGACCCAGGCATTCGCCGGGGTATTCGCCCGGTTTGCGCGCGCCGGCGGTCCGCTGCCGGTGCTCACCGCCCCGTTCTGCGTAGTCAGCGGACTGATCGCGCTGCTCGTCCGGGCGGTGCTGCCACCGGTGGCGCCGTCGGTCGCGGTGGCGTCCGGGAACCCGGTGGCGCAGCTGGCGGAGGCGGTGCTGACCGGCGTCGGACAGGTGGTGTTCGCACAGAGCTGGCTGGCCGGACTGGTGATCCTGGCGGGTTTGTTCGTGGCCGGGTGGCGGGTCGGGCTGGCCGGTCTGATCGGCAGCCTGCTGGGCACCCTGACCGGGTGGGCCGCAGGCGCGACGCCGGCGGAGTTGTCGGTCGGGCTCGCCGGCTACAGCCCATGCCTGACCGCGATCGCCCTCGCGGTGGTCTTCCTCCGCCCCGGACGGACGGCGTGGCTGCTGGCCTGCGTCGGTGCCGTCGCGACGGTGGGTGTGCAGTACCTGCTCTTGCTCACCCCGATACCGGTGTACACCTGGCCGTTCATCGTGACCACCTGGTTGATGTTGCTGATCGCGGACGGAGCGCGCGGATGACGATCGAACTCGACGCACCCGCGACCGCGGCACGACTGGGTGCGGCCCCGGGCGACCGCCGCCGGCTGCTCGGCATGGGCGGGGTCATCCTGGCGCTGCACGTGCTGGGCTGGGGAGGATTGGCGGCGGCCCTCAGCGGGCATCCCGACGGCGGCACCTCTCAGGTGTTCGGCGTCGGCATCGGGGTGACCGCCTACGCCCTCGGGATGCGGCACGCCTTCGACGCCGATCACATCGCCGCCATCGACAACACGACTCGTCGTCAGTTGGCGCTCGGGCAGCGTCCACTGTCGGTGGGTTTCTGGTTTTCACTAGGGCATTCGACGGTGGTGTTCGTTCTGGTCGTGCTGTTGGCCGCCGGGGTGGGTGCGCTGGCCGGGCAGCTTGCCGACGAGGCGTCACCGCTGCAGCAGACCGCCGGGCTGGTCGGCACCCTGGTCTCGGGGCTGTTCCTGGTCATTCTCGGCGTGGTCAACCTGGTGGTGCTGATCGGTCTGGTGCGACTGCTCGCACGGGCGCGGCAGGGCGAACTGGACGAGGAAGCGCTGGAGGCGCAGCTGCAGCGCCGCGGCGTGGTGGGCCGCCTGGCCGGACGCGCCGCCGCCATGGTGAGCCGGCCCTGGCACCTCTACCCGGTCGGGTTCCTGTTCGGCCTCGGCTTCGACACGGCCACCGAGATCGGGTTGCTGGCGATCGCCGGTGGGGCGGCCGCGGCGGCGCTTCCGTGGTACGCGGTGCTCACCCTGCCGGTGCTGTTCGCTGCCGGCATGTGCCTGCTGGACACCGCCGACGGCGTGCTGATGTGCCGCGCCTACGGCTGGGCCGGCGACCGTCCGCTGCGCAAGATGTACTACAACCTCACGGTGACCGGGCTCTCGGTGGTGGTGGCGCTGGTGATCGGCGGAATCGAGCTGGCCGGCGTCCTGGCAGACAAGCTGGGAGTGACGTCCGGGCCCCTGGCGGCGCTGGCGTCCATCGATCTCGGCGATCTCGGCTACCTGGTGGTCGCCACCTTCCTGATCGCCTGGCTGGTGGCCATGGCCGTCTGGCGGTTCCGCCGCCGCACGTCCCCGAGCCGCTAAACCCCTCCCTAACTAGTTCAGCCCTCCCGTCGACGGGAGGGCTGAGGTAGTTAGGGAGGGCCCTGTGGTTGGGGCCGGACGGACGGGAGCCCTCGGACTAGGATCGGAGCAGGCACGAGGAGGTGTCCATGAGTGCGACGGACGTGGCGCAGGCGGTCGTGGTCGGCGCGGGAGCGATGGGCTCCGGGATCGCGGCGCAGTTGGCCAACGCGGGTGTGAGGGTGCGTTTGCTCGATGTGGTTCCCGAGGGCGAGACCGAGGATCGCTCCCGGCTGGCGCGGGAGGCGATCGCCCGCCAGGTGAAGGCTGGAGGCTTCATGCTGCCGGTCTTCGCCGAGCGAGTGACGCCGGGCAACGTGGTCGACGACGTGGACGCCTACGCCGCGGCCGACTGGGTGATCGAGGCGGTCTTCGAAGATCTCGGGGTCAAGCGCGACCTGTACGCGACGATCGAGGCGCACCGCGGCCCGGACACCATGGTCACTTCGAACACCTCCACGATCCCGCTGGCCGGCCTGGTCGAGGGCCGCGACGCCGGGTTCGTCGCCCACTTCGCTATCACCCACTTCTTCAACCCGCCCCGGCACATGCCGTTGCTCGAGGTCGTCGCCGGCGCTTCGACCGATGCGGCGGTCGTCGAGCGCTTGGTCACCGCCGGTGATCGTCAACTCGGCAAGACCGTGCTGCGCTGCCGGGACACCCCAGGCTTCCTGGCCAACCGGATCGGCAACTTCTGGATGGCGGTGGCCTCGGCCGAGGCGCTCACCGGCGACGTCGACATCGAAACCGCCGACACGGTGATGACAAGGGCATTCGGGACGCCGCGCACCGGTGTCTTCGGGCTGTTCGACCTGGTCGGGATCAACCTGGTCCCGTCGATCTGGACGAGCTTCCTGCGGCTGCTGCCCGCCGACGACGGCTACCACCGCTACGACATCACCACCAACGCCACCTTCACCGGGCTACTGGAACGCGGCCTGGTCGGACGCCGTGGCCCGGGCGGATTCACCCGCCGCCGCAAGACCGAGGACGGCCCGGTCGACGAGGTGATCGACACCGAGACCTTCGAGTACCGGCCGCGGCGGACGCCGTCCGACCCGGCGCTGCAGGCGCGCGGGCTGCGCGCGGTGTGCGAGACCGATTCGCCGGCCGGCCGGTACGCCTGGACGGTGCTGCGCGAGTTCGTCGACTACTGCTGTGTCACGGCGCCGCAGATCGCCGACCACATCGGGCTGGTCGACGACGCGATGAAGCTCGGCTATGCCTGGCAGGCCGGTCCCTTCGAACTCGCCGACACGGTCGGGCTGGACTGGCTGGTCGAACGGTTCGAGGCCGACGGACGCCCGGTGCCCACCTTGCTGCGGCAAGCCCAGGAGGCCGGTGGCTTCCGGCCCGAGCCGGGTGCCGTGCTGGCCAGCGACGGCTCGGTGGCCGAATTGCCGCCGGGACCGCTGAGGGTGGCCCAGGCGTCCGGGGTGTTGGCGGAGAATGCGTCGGCAGCGCTGGTCGACCTCGGCGACGGCGTGGCCTGCCTGACCCTGCGGACCAAGATGAACGTCTGCGAGCCCGGTGTCTTCGCGATCATCCAGCGGGCGCTTGAACTGGGGGAGCGCGGCGCCTTCGCGGCTCTGGTCATCGGCACCGACCATCCGCGGGCCTTCTCGGCCGGCGCCAACCTCAATGTCTTCGCGTCCCTGGCCGAGCGCAGCGATCCGGACGAGCTGCGCCACTTCACCGAGCTGGGACAGGGTTCCTTCGCTCGGCTGCGGGCGGTGTCCTTCCCGGTCGTGGCGGCGGCCCGCGGGCTGGCGCTCGGTGGTGGTTGCGAGTTGATGTTGGCCGCGCATCATGTGGTGGCCGGTGCCGAGCTGTACGCCGGCTTCCCCGAACGCAAGGTGGGACTCATCCCGGCCTGGGGCGGCGTCACCCGCACCCTGATCCGGGCAACACTGCGCGGTTTGCCGGACCCTGCGGCACGCGCGTTCGCCCTGGCATCGACTTCCGCGATCAGCGGCTCGGCGTTCGAGGCGCAAGCCGAGGGGCTGCTGCTGCCGTCCGACGAGATCGTGATGAACGGCGCTCGTGTGCTTGAGCGGGCCAAGGCCTCCGCGCTGGAACTGGTCGGACGCCCGCGGCGTCCGGAGCCCGAGCGGTTCGCGCTGCACAGCCCACGCCTGGAGCCGCTGGATGCCCCCTGGTCGGACGCCTCACCCACCGATCGGCGGATCGTCGGCGCATTGGCGGCCATGCTGACCGGCGACGAACCGGTCACCGAGGCCGAACTGCTCCGCCGCGAGATCGAGGTCGCCCTGGAACTCGTGGTGCTGCCGGCCAATCAGGACCGGATGCGGCACATGCTGGCCACGAACAAGCCGCTGGAGAACTAGCGGTCGTTTCGTTGGTCGAGCCCGTCGAAGCCTCATCCCACCGTCACAGCTGCAACGCCTGATCACCGGAGTTATCCACAGGGTGATCCACAGATCGGGGATAACTACACGGCTGTCATTACGCTCGCGGTGAGTGCCAGGTCGCTCAGTGCCGGCGCTCGGTCCACTTCACCGGCTCGGGGGCCCAGGACGCCAGCTGCTCGTCGCGCTCGGTGATCAGCCTCGCCGCTCTCAGGCGTGCGATCACCTCGCGCCGCACGTCCAGGACGCGGGGCCCGGCGTGCCGCATCGCGTCGGGGCCGGCGCTCGCCCACCAGCCGTCGAGTGCGTCGAAGACTTCCGGCGCATCGCGCTCGTCGACGAGGTCCCCGGTGACCCGGGCGATGCCCACCTGACGTCCGGATCGATCGGCCCGGTACGCGTACCCGCACAGGATCAGGGCCGCCATGCCGGCGCACCCGAGCAGCGCGAGTCCCGCGACGGCGGGCAGGGCCGCGAACGTGCCGATCTCGGCCCACCGAAAGGCGAACGCGGCCGCGGCGGCCACCAGCCACAGGCCTCCGAAGGCGAGGTGGATCACCGCGGGCAACCGGGAACCCCACAGCGATCCGTTGGCGCGGCGCGGTTCGAGCCAGCACAGCAGTGCGACCGAGACGACGGCGAGCAGCCCGGCAGGCAGCAGCACGTCCTGTAGGGCGAGCGTGCGTGGGGCGGTCAGTAGTGCTACCGCCATGACGCCGGCGAACAGGGCGACTCCCAGCGCTACCCGGTGCAGTGTGGTCGAGGTGCGCACCGGCGGGCCGGTGGGGTCGCGGCGCCGGTTCGCCGCTTCGACTGCTGCGGCACGGGCGCGTTCGTGCGCTGCCCGGGTGCGGGGATCGGCGGCCATCACCGCGACCCGCCAGGAGTCCTCGACGGCGGCGTTCGCGTCGCGGTAGTCGGCGTCGAACAGGATGAGGTCGATCCGGCCGAGCGTTCGCTCGTCCATCCCTGTCACCGAAGGGTGCTGTGCTCCAGCCATAGTGCCTCCCTCGTGCGATCCAGGCCTCGGACGCTCGTTGTGCGTCCAGATTAGGCGGCTGCCGCCGGCCGTGACAGGGGCAGTGAGGTGCTGACGGCGGGCCGTCCCGCCATGGTTGTGACGGTTCAGGACGCGCGACCACGGAGTGCCTTCCGATCGCACGAGTCCCTGTCGGCTCGGTGACAGACACCGTCCCGCGAGAGGGTCCAGGCTCACCGCGTGAGCATCGATCGGGACGCGCTTCGCCCGTCCGCCAAGGTCGTGAGGAACTCGGGGGTGCGGTTCCGTGGGGGGCGCGTGCGGCTGGTGGCGACGATGATGATCGCCGTAGTAGCCAGCGGCTGTACCGCGGCGGGCCCGACCTCACCGTCGATCGATGCCGCATCGACCACCGGGGTGAGTCCTGCGGCACCGGCCAGTCCGGCGACGGAGCAGTTCACCCCGGTGATCATTCGGGTGATGTCCCCACCCCGATGGTTCACCGGCACCGACGCGAAGGTGCATCTGGTCTACGAACTCGAACTCACCAACGGCTTCCCGGTTCCGGTGACCGTCACCGGCGTCACCGTCAGCGACTCGGCGGGCGGCAGCCTGCAGAGCCTGACCGGCGAGACGCTGACCAGTGCGATGTCGCCGCTGGCCGGCCGGGCCAAGAAGCCGGCGGTTGTCGAGGCGTCCGCGGTTCGGGTGGTCTGGATGGACGTCACCCTGGATGCCGGGTCGCAGCTGCCGTCGGCCATCGAGCACACGGTGACGGTCTCAGTGCCGCCGGGGCTGCCGGTGCCGTCCACGATCACCAGCACCGGCAGCCCAACCGAGATCGATCGGCGTCCACCCACGGTGATCGGGCCACCCCTGGAGGGCACCGGCTGGATCGCCCTGCCCAGCTGCTGCGACGGTCCGCATCGCCGCTCACTGCAACCCATCAACAACAACCTCTGGCTCGCCCAACGGTTCGCGATCGACTTCAACAAGATCGACGCGAAAGGCCTGCTGGCAAGCGGTGACAGCAGCAAGAACGCCTCCTGGTTCACCTACGACCAGCCGGTGCTGGCGGTGGCAGATGCCCGGGTGGTGGCGGCCGTGGACGGCTATCCCGATCAGGTGCCCAACGCACCCAAGCCGGTCGGTATCGAGGAAGCCGATGGCAACTACGTCATCCTCGAGCTGAGCCCGGGTGTGTATGCGTTCTACGCCCACCTGAAGCCGGGGTCGGTCTCGGTCAAGGCCGGTGACCAGGTAACCACGGGTCAACCGCTCGGCCGGACCGGCAACTCGGGCAGCTCGACCGGAACGCACCTGCACTTCCAGCTGATGGACCAGCCGTCGGCGCTGGTGGCGGACGGCCTGCCATTCGTGATCGACGCGTTCACCCTCACCGGACGCAGCCCCACCCTTGATCGGTTGATGGCGCTCAACCCGTCCACCGATCCGGTGCCGATTGATCCTGCGGGCGCGGGGGGACGGACCAACCAGCTGCCGATGAGTCGCGACGTGGTGTCGTTCACCCGGAAGTGACCTTCCTTCGGACCACCAGGAGGATGCAATGACCGACTCGCCCGACGAGTCTCCGACCGCACGTGGCCGGTGGATGGTCAACCGGCGGCGAGCGCTCGCCAGCGGGGGCGTGGTGGCGATGGGGGCCGCTCTGGGCGGCTGCACCAGCGGCGCGGCGTCGACCCCCACGCCGTCCGAAACGGGCACGACCCAGCCGCTGGCGCCGCCGCTGCAGCCGGGAGCCGCGATACCCGCCGCGCAGGTAGCGGCCGCGGTGGCGAAATTGGACGCCCTGATCTCGGCCATTCTGGCGAAGTCGACCGTGCCCGGTCTGGCCACTGCCGTCGTCCACCAAGGCAGGGTGCTGTACGCGAAGGGATTCGGGGTCCGCAGGGTCGGATCGCCGGGTGACGTCGGGCCGGACACCGTGTTCCAGCTGGCGTCGGTGTCCAAGTCGGTCGGGGCGACGGTGGTGGCGAGCCAGGTGTCCCGGGGCGTCGTCGACTGGACGACGCCGGTGCACCGGCCTCTCCCCCAGTTCGCCCTGGGGGACGCCTACGTCAGCTCGCACCTGACCATCGCCGACCTGTACGCGCACCGGTCCGGCCTGCCTCCACATGCCGGTGACCTGCTCGAAGACCTCGGTTACGACCGGGGGCAGATTCTGCACCGGCTGCGGCAGCTGGCGTTGCAGCCGTTCCGGATCAGCTACAACTACACGAACTTCGGCATGACGGCCGCTGCCCAGGCGGTCGCCAACGCAACGGGTCTCGACTGGGCCAGCCTGTCAGAACGTGCGCTGTACCGCCCGCTCGGCATGACCAGCACCAGCTCGCGGTTCGTCGACTACGAGAGACACGCCGAGCGCGCGCACACCCACGTCACGATCGATGGGGTCTGGACGCCGAGGTACGTCCGAACGCCCGATGAGCAGAGCCCTGCCGGTGGTGTCAGCTCGTCGGTCAACGACCTCGCGAAGTGGATGATCATGGTGCTCGGGAACGGCACCGGCGCCGACGGACAGAAGCTCATTACGCCTGAGGCGCTCACTCCCGCCGTCACGCCGCAGATCATCTCGTCACCGGCGTCGGCCGCGGCCGCTCGTGCCGGCTACTACGGCTACGGCTTCGATGTGACCGTGCAGTCGTCCGGCCGCACCCAGGTGTCTCATTCGGGCGGCTTCTCCGCCGGTGCGGGGACCAACTTCCTGCTCAGCCCGCTGGAGGGTTTCGGCATCGTCACGCTGACCAACGGCACGCCGGTGGGTGCCGCCGAGGCCCTGAACCAGCAGTTCGCGGATCTGGCCGTCTACGGGCGTCCGGTCTTCGACTGGTGGGCGCTGTACTCCGGCGCGTTCGCCGGCCTGAGCGCACCCTTCGGTGAACTGGCCGGCAAACAGCCGCCGTCGCAGCCCGCGCCGCCGTCCGCACCCACATTGCTGGCCGGAACCTACGCCAACGGCTATGTCGGCCCGGCGATCGTCGAGGCGTCCGGCTCACAACTGACGAGATTGCGGCTCGGCCCGAAACGGACGCCGTTCCCGCTGCAGCACTGGGACGGCGACAGCTACACCTTCGAACCCACCGGTGAAAGCGCCAACCCGGGAAGTGTGTCGAAGGTGACCTTCGCTCGCGGGCGCAGCGGCCGGGCGACCTCAATGACCATCGAGTACTACCAACAGGACGGCATGGGCACGTTCAACCGCTGATCGCTGTCGATGCTGAAGTACCGAGCCGACATTCCTCTGGCTCCCTGTAGCGCTCGGTGGGACGATGACCCGATGGTGACAGTCGCGGACCTTCGTGCCGCGCCGAGCCTGGCGCGTGGCTCGGACGAGGGCCTCGCCGGACTGGCGACGCAATCTGCTTTTCGCAGCTTCGACCGCGGAGAGTTGCTGTTTCGGGCCGGCGAGCCGGTCTCGCGGATCTTCCTGATCGGTTCCGGACGAGTCGCCGCCGTCGTCACCTCGCGGGTCGGAGCGATGCTGATGTTCCACGTCGCCGGGGCGCGGGAGCTGGCCGGGCATGTCAGCGTCTTCGAGCCGAGCGGCCACCTGGCCTCGGCGAAGGCGCTCAGCGGTGTCACCGCGGTTGCCATTCCGGTGAAGGGCTACCTCGAGTTGCTGGCGGCGGAATCGCTGGTGGCGCTCGATCTGGCCCGTGAGTTGGCAAGGATCGTCCGGATCCTCAATGAATCGCTGGCCGACCTCGTCTTCCTCGATCTGGAACGCCGACTGGCGCGCAGCCTGGTCGAGGCCCGGTCGAACGGCGATCTGGTGCACCTGGCGGAGAACCAGAGCGACCTGGGAGCGCGGCTGGGCGCAACCCGGCAATCGGTCAACCAGGCACTCGGACGCCTCGCCCGCCGTGGGCTGATCAGAATCGAGAGCCCCCGGGTCATCCGCATTCTCGATCGCGACGCGATCGGTGCCTTCATCGACGGTCTGGATGCCCAGGTGACGTGAGGTTTCCCGGCCCGGATCCAGTGGTCGTGCCAAGTCCGGCACCGGCGAGCATGGCTGGTATCGACCGGCACACCAGGCTGGGGAACCAGCACCGCCGAGGGCTTGAGCCGAGGATGAGCTTCCTCTTCGTCGGGTCCACGCGGGTCTCGACAAGCTCGACCAGCGGGGCCGGGGCGGGGTCTCGACAGGCTCGATCGGCGAGAATCTGTGGCTTCCTGCCAGCAGCGTCTCACCAGGGATGAAAAGCTAATCGGATTCGCAGAACCCGGGCCGCGTCGTCGCGGCACCGGGCACGCACAACGAGGTGCAGCCCGAAGGAGCAGAGCATGAACGAAGTGGTCATCGGCGTCGATGGCGGAACCACCGCGGTCAAGCGGTCGCATTCGCCCTCGACGGGTCGATCGTGGCGACCCACCACGAGGCGGTCCCGGTCGACTACGGCTCCGCGGGCGAGGCCGAGCAGGACATGAACAGGATCTGGGACGCCGTCGCCGCCTGCCTGCGCAGCGTCGCCCAGCAACTCGGCGACACGAAGGTGATCGCGATCGGGCTGACCGGCCAGGGCGACGGCCTGTGGCTGGTGGACGCCGACGGCGAGCCGGTCCGTCCGGCGGCGACCTGGATGGACGGCCGGGCTGCCGACCGGGTCCAGGCCTGGACCGAGGACGGCCGCGCCGACACGATGCTCGAAGTCACCGGGACGTCCGTCTTCGGCGGGCTGTTCCCGGTGCTGATCGAGGAACTCGCCGCCACCGAACCGGACGCGATCGCCCGCGCCGCCACCCACCTGAACTGCAAGGACTGGTTGCGGCTCAAGCTCACCGGAGTCCGCTCCACTGACTACACCGAGGCGTCCCGTTCGTTCCTGGACGTCCGCGACGGCTCCGGTTTCTCCGCGTCGCTGGCGGAGGAGGTGGGGCTGTCAGAGATGATCCGGCTGCTGCCCGAGATCCGACCGGCGGACGGCGAAGCCAGCCCGCTGTCGGCGCAGGGGGCGGCCGCGACCGGACTGCCCGAAGGCACCCCGGTGGGCGTCGGCATGATCGACGTCGCGGTCACCGGCATGGGCCTCGGCATCGTCGAGGACGGCGCTAGCTGGCTGATCCTGGGCACCACGGGCTTCGTCGGCACGCTGTTGCCTGCGGTGGCCGATCGCCGCTCGGAACTGACCATGGTGCTGGCCACCGGCCACGGCACCCAGGTGCTCGAGTTCATGGCGCCGATGACCGGCACCCCCAACCTGGACTGGATCCGCCGCACCCTCACCTTCGATGACGTCGGCTGGGACGATATCGAGGCCACCGCGCGCCAGGTCCCGCCCGGCTCGGGCGGCGTCATCTACCTGCCCTACGCATCACCCGGCGGCGAACGGGCACCCTTCCTGGACACCCGCGCATCGGCGTCCTGGCAAGGCATGTCGCTGACCACGACGCGCGCCGAGATCCTGCGGGCGGTGTACGAAGGGGTGGCCCTCTCGTTGGTCGAGTGCATCGAGGCGCTGCAGATCAGCCGCGACCTGGTGGTCTCCGGCGGCGGTTTCCGCTCCGACCTGCTGTGCGAGATCCTCGCCGACGCCACCGGGCTCAACGTCGTCCGGCAGGACGCACCCGAGGCCGGCGCCCGCGGTGCCGCCGTGCTGGCCCTGGTCTCCGCGGGCCGATTCCCGGACGTCGCCGCTGCCGCCACGGCGCTCGGCACCTCGATGCGGACGTTCACCCCCAACCCGGCCAGCCGGGACGCCTATCGGCGCACCAGCGACGCCTTCCGGCGCACCCGGGACGCCCTTCGTCCGGTGTGGCCCGAACTGCGGGAGTTGCGGCGACAGAGCCGGGCCGAGTAGAGACCGAACGCCGCCTGCCGTTGATCGAGCTTGTCGAGATCCTTGCCAGGGGTCTCGACAAGCTCGGCCGACGAGTTACTTCGTTGTCGTGAAGCTGGCCCCTGTGCTGCCGGTCACCACGCCCGGGCCCTTCAAGCTCAGCATGCGCTGGCTGGAGCCCTTGGTCAGTTTGTAGCTCAGAACGCCGACGATGGCCGCATTGGACGGTTGGACCTTGAGCAGTGCGATCAGCTGATCGAAGTTCTTGGCCTTGTCGAGGACACTGCTCCAGTCGTCGCAGTCGGGATCGCCGTTCTTGTCCGGCACGCATGCGGTCGTCGCGCTCGCGGCGAGCAGCTTGACCGAGCCCTTGGCGCGGGCGTTCTTGGACAGTCTGATCGAGAACGGTGAGCCGGGCTGTGTCCCGGTCGGCACGTTGTTGGTCAGCACCTGGAACACCGGCCGCAGCTTGTAGCTGGTGCCCGCCTTGAGCTTGCTGGCGGAAAGGTTCACCCACTTCTTACCGCTCAGTCGCTGGACCTTCGCGAGACGGTAGGCGACGGCGTCCGCGGACAGCAGCCTGGCGGTGACGGTGATCCCAGTGATGGTGACCTTCTCGTAGCTCTGCTGCGTGATCGCCGCGACGTCTTCAGCGGGCGGCGTGCCGAGTTCGTCGGGGAAGAAGGACCGATCGCTGACGACCTGGGAGTTGACCAGCTGCCCCTCTTTGCCGTTGGCCCGCTGGTAGCGGATGCTCCAGCGCAGACTTCCGGTGCCGGCGCCGTACTGGTCGAGCTGCTGGATGGCTGCCCGAAGGACCAACTCGGCGGTTGCCGGGGACGCGAAGTCGGGGTAGGCCACCGTGGCCCGGTAGCTGTCGACCGGCTTGTCCTGCGAGTTCCTGACATTCACGGTGAGAGGAAAGCCCGCTGTCGCGCCGAGCGTGCCGCGGACACCGGCGAGCCGGTCCTGCGTGAGGACACCTGCCGGTGCGTAGATCTGGGTGATCGCCTTGTACGAGCCCTCGATGCCGGTGGCGTCCGGGATGATCATGGCCGCCGACGCATTGGAGAACAGCACCGTGGTCTTGCCGTCGAAGAGCAGCGGGTGCCCCAACGCCCACACCGTGGAGCCGCAGATGGCGGTGACCGTGCCGGTCGCGCTGAGTGACAGATCGCCGCTGACGAGGGACGCCACGAGGTTGCCGCCCGCGACCAGCGGCTTGGTGGCCGAGTTCTGCTTCGGGGCCGGGGCGAACCCGCCGCTGCGCAGGAAGCTCGCGGCCTTGGAGGTCCGCGGGGTACGGGCCAGGAACCGGTTCGTGAACTTGTTCATCCCGTCGACCGCTGGCCCGGCCATGCGCACGGTCTTCACCTGGCTGAGCGTGGTGTTCTCCAGCGGAATCCGGGCGATCCGAGCGCCGGCGGCCGAGACCCTCAGGTTGGCCGCGGTCAGAACTCCGCTCCGAGGGTGGCTGACCGCGGTGGTGCCGATGTTCTTCATGTACTCGGCGGGAGTCACGCCCGCGATCGGCAGATTGTCGGGGCTGAAACTGTACGCGACGGCGCCGATGAGGCGTCCGTCGCCGTCGTAGACGGGGGATCCCGACATGCCCTGCCAGATGCCGGCCGCCTTCAGGCCGTTGGTGCCGTCGATGGTGGGGCTGCTGAACTTGAAGAGCAGTACGTCCTTGCCCTTGCCGAGGAAGTCGGCGATGTGGCCGATGTACTCGCCGGTGAAACCGGTCGGATCGGTGCCGCTGATCACCGTCTTGCCGGTGACGGCGTGCCCAGGCTTCCAGCCCTCGACCTCGCTCACCGGAACGTAGGGCTGGGTGTTGTCGTCACAGAAGTAGGCGGGGGCGGCGGCTCTCGCCGGGGTCGCCGCAGCCATCATGCCCAGGCTGAGGGCGGCCGTCAGCAGCAGCGCGCCGGCGCCGCGTGACCAGCGGGGAAAGTGGGGCCGGCGAGTGCTCGCATCGAGCGGGCGCCCGGCATCGGTCGGATCAGACAATGATCCGGCTCCTGTCCTGTCCGGGAGGGGGTGTGAGGAGTCTCGCCGGACCGCAGGACGGAAACGACATCGGACGCGGTCCCCCGAACTCAGTCCCCGCATCCGGGCACAACGTAGCAGTCGGGAACGGGGTGCCCACGGACCTAAGGAAAAGTTCAGCGGACGATCAGGACGCCCACCCGGAGTCGTGCAGCCGGGCGAGCACATCCCATCCCGCTACTCGGCGTCCGGGGTTGCGGCCAGGTAGACCCAACGAGCACCGCGCCGGACGAACGCCGAACGTTCGGTGAGTGCGCCGTCGTGCCCGTCGAGGCGGAACCGCGCCACGAAGTCGACGATGCCCATCATGTCGTCGGGGCCGCCGTCCACCCGGTCGACGATGTCCAGGCCGGTCCACTCGCGGTCGTCCAACTCCAGGGTCCCCGGGCGGGTGCGCGGGTGCCAGGTCCGCAGCAGGTACTCGGCATCGGCGAGCGCGAACGCCGTGTAGCGGGACCGCATCAGCGCCTCCGCGGTGGGCGGCCACTCCTCGCGGCGCAGGTACGGTGCGCAGCACTCGGCGTAACGTCCCCCGCCGCAGGGACAGTCGGCGGTTCCAGGCAGATCGGGCATCGCGCCAATGGTGTCACGAGTGGTCGGTTAGGCTGACACGGCGAGCGCCACGGGAGGCAAGGATGAGTTCGACGGAACCGGTCATCGAGTCGGCCTGGGACGCTCCCGAATCGGCCTACGACCGAGGCGCGGCGACGTATGACGCGATGGTGAGTTCGCGGCTGTACAACCGGCTGGCCTGGGGGACCGATCCCGCCGACTATGCCGCCTTTGCCCGTGAGGCGGTCGGCTCCGGCGACGGCCGGCTGCTCGACGTGGCGGCCGGCACGGCGACCGCCACGGCGGACGCCTACCTGGCGAGCGCGCGACCGGTGGTGCTCACCGACCGATCCAAGCCCATGCTGGAACTGGCCGCGCGACGGCTGACCGTCGACGGACATCCCCGTCCGGATACCCGCTTCGTCCAGGCCGACGCCTTCGCGTTGCCGTTCCCGCCGGGTGGCTTCGACACGGTGATCTGCCTGGGCTTCCTGCACCTGGTCGACGACATCGTGCCGTTCGTGGACGACCTGCGCGCCCAACTCCGGCCCGGCGGCCGGCTATTCGTGAGTTCGTTGGTCGCGGCGACGCCGGTCGGGACGCGGTACATCGGCTTCCTGCATCGCCTCGGCGAGATGGCCACTCCGAGGACGGCGGACGAACTCGCCGACCTGTTCGGCGTACCCGTCCGCAGGCGTGGATCGATGGCCTACCTGCGACTCGCTGCCTGACGTCGTTCTGGACTACTTCGCCCGCCTGGCTCCCATCATGTTGCGCGCTATCGTTAGACCACTGGTCTAACCATCGGTCTAAAGGAGAGCAGGATGAAAGTTCTGATCGTCGGCGCAGGCATCGCCGGCGCCACGCTGGCCTATTGGCTATGTCGCGGCGGCCATCAGCCGACGCTGCTGGAGCGCGCGCCGCGGCTTCGCGAAGGCGGCTACCTGATCGACTTCTGGGGTGCCGGGTTCGAGGTCGCCGACCGAATGGGTATCGTGCCGATCCTCATGGAGCGGGGCTACCGGATCGGCGAACTAAGGGAGATCTCGCCCGGCGGCCGGCGGCTGGCGGGCCTCGACACCGGGCGGTTGATGGACGCTATGGGCGGGCGCTACGTCAGCATCACTCGTTCCGATCTGGCGGCGGCGATCTACCTGGCGCTCGGCGGGCAGGTGGAGACCGTGTTCGGCACGACAGTGCAGGCACTCGCCGACCAGGGTGACCTCGTACGGGTGCGGTTCGCCGACGGCATCGAGCGCGACTTCGACCTGGTCGTCGGCGCGGACGGGCTACATTCCCGGATCCGTTCCCTCGCCTTCGGCCCGGAATCGGAGTTCGAGCGTGACCTGGGCGTGGCGATCGCCGTCTTCGACATCGCGGGCTACCGGCCGCGCGAGGAACTGGTCGCCGTCACCCATACTCAGGTCGGCGTCCAGACACTGCGCGTCGCGCTGCGCGAGGACACCACGATGTTCTGCCTGACCTTCCGCCACGACGGCGACGTGCCCGGCGACCGGGCTGCGGGTGAGCGTCTGGTGCATGCTCGGCTGAGCGGGTCCGGAGGAGAGATCCCGGCGATTCTGGATCGAATGTCACAGGCGCGGACCTTCTTCCTCGACCGAGCCAGTCAGATCCGGCTGCCCTCCTGGTGGCGCGGTCGGATCGCCCTGGTCGGAGACGCCGCGGCCGCCCCGTCCCTTCTGGCCGGCCAGGGTTCGGCCCTGGCGATGATCGAGGCCTACGTGCTGGCGTCCGAGCTTGTCCGGACGGGTGGCGATCACCGTGCCGCGTTCGCCGGCTACGAGCGGCAGCTACTCCCGATGGTGCGGGCGAAACAGGACGCTGCGACCGGGCTGGGCGACTTCTTCGCCCCCCGCAATCGCCGGCGGCTGGCGCTGCGAACCGCGGCGATGCGGGTGCTGGGATCCCCGCCGATCGCCAGGCTGCTCATCGGCCGAAGTTTGCGCGATCCGGTCCGACTCCCGGCGGACTTCGGTGCGCCGCCGGTGTCGGGCGGTTGAATGTCTCCATGGCCCGTCCCCGTTTCGACAAGCTTCCCGCCAAGCAGCAGGACGCCGTGCTCGACGCCGCGCGGCGGGAGTTCGTGACGCACGGCTTCGCCGCAGCATCGCTGAACCGGATCATCCAGGCCGCAGGTGTTTCCAAGGGCACCATGTACTACTACTTCGACGGCAAGGACGACCTGTATGCGGATGTGATCCGCCGGCAGTTGCAGCGCTTCGCCGCCTCGTCCGGCGCCCTGCCCGTTCCGCAGGGGTCGCACCCGGACCAGTTCTGGGCGACCCTCACCGACTATGCCCAGCGCATGCTGAGCCTGCTCGCGGGTGATCCGGACACGGCTGCACTGCTGCGGGATTCACTGGCCGGGGCGGGCAGCCCCAGCCCGGGTGAGGCGGAACGCCAGGCGACGCAGGCATCGGTGCCATGGCTGCGGGAAACGATGACCGCAGGGCAGCGGAGCGGTGCCGTCCGAGACGATCTGCCCGACGATCTGCTGCTCGCCGTCGCGTTCGGCATGGGACGCGCCCTGGACGCCTGGCTGATCGCCCGGCCCATCGACGACGCCCAACTGCCCGGCGTGGTCGCGGCCGTGATCGACATGATGCGCCGCGCGCTGCAGCCCTAGTGCCGCGTTCGCAGTAGAATCCGACCATGGCCGAGACCCGCAAGTACCGACCCTCCGGCAGCCTCGTCGGCGACGCGGTCCGTGCTGCGCTGGGCGAGAGCGTCCGTCCGGTGGCACCGGGTGGCCGGCCGGATCCGTCCGAGGAGGCTCCGGAGTCCGAGACCGAGAGTCCGGCTCCGACGGTCACCATCCGCACGTTCACCTTCGGTACTTCGCGCCGTCCGGACCCGAGCGGCGAGTGACCCCGGTCCCGGCTACTGACTGACCTTGGGTAACAGGGCGGTCGGTTCCTCGTCCGCCTCGTCTTCGGGCGGAGTCGCGCTGCCCGGCAGCCGGACGATGAACTCGGCGCCGCCCTCGGCCGAACGGCCCGCCTTCACCCAGCCGCCGTGCGCCTTGATGGTCTGCGCCACGATCGACAGGCCCAGGCCCGATCCGGGAGTGTTCCGGGCGCTCGGGGAGCGCCAGAACCGGTCGAACACGTGCGGCAGGTCTTCCTCGGAGATCCCCGGTCCCTGGTCGGAGATCCGCAGCCGGTCGCCCTCCAGCAGCACGTGGACGGTGCCGCCATGGGGCGAGAACTTGACCGCGTTGTCGAGCAGGTTGGTGATCGCCCGCTCCAGGGTGTCGGGCTCGCCGATCAGATAGAGCGGGTTGAGTTCGACATCGAAGGTGAGCGCCGGGCCGCGCCGCTTCGCCCGCTCGGTCGCGCTGCGCACCACATCGCGCAGGTCGATCGGCTCGGGGTGCGGCTGCACGACGTCATCGCGGCTGAGCTGGACGAGGTCGCCGACCAGGGTGGTGAACTCGCCGAGCTGGGCGGCGATGTCGCGCAGGATGTCGGCGCGGGCACCCTCGGGCAACATCCGGCTGCGCTCGTCGGCGACCAGCAGCTCCACGTTCGTGCGCAGCGAGGTGAGCGGGGTGCGCAGCTCGTGGCCGGCGTCCGCGATCAGCCGCCGCTGGCGTTCCCGCGACGACTGCAGCGTGCCGAGCATGGTGTTGAACGAACGGCCCAGATCGGCCAGTTCGCCGCCCCCGCCCTCGACGGCGATGGGGGTCAGCTCGTTGGTGTCGGTGACGTGGGTGACCGCGTCGTTCAACCGCCGGATCGGCCGGATCGCCGAGCGGGCGATGACGAACCCGATCGCGCTGGAGACGCCCACACCCAGGAAGCCGAAGATGGCCAGCGACCATGCCAGCGTCGCCATGATGTTGTTGGTGGCCTCCAGCGGACGACCGAGCACCAGCGCGTAGTTCTCGGTGCCGGCCTTCAGCGGCACCGCGACGATCCGGTAGGGCTGACCGTTGGACGCCTCGCCGGTGCGCGCGGATGAACCCTGCTGGCGACGGGCCACGGAAAGTTCCTCGACGCCGGGAACCAGGCTCACGGTCGCGCCCGGCAGGGTGCTCACCCGGTTGTCGGCACGGACCAGCATGACGGTCACATTGGCCGCCTTCAGCGCATTGGTGTCCAGCCCGCCCATGCCCTCGATGTCGACCGCCACCCAGGTCGCGGTCACCGCGGCGACGTCCACCAACTCGCTGTCCAGCTGGTTGTAGACGGTCACCCGGGTGATCAGCCATGCGGCCACACCGGTCAACGCGACGGCGGTCGCCACCGCGAGTGCGACCAGGACGGCGATCCGGTCGCGCAGCGGCCAATCGCGTGCGAGCAGCCGTCTGAGCCAACCTGTCACGGGGGAGTCTCGCGCAGCACGTAACCGATACCGCGGACGGTATGGATCAGCCGGCTCTCACCCTCCCCCTCGGTCTTGCGCCGCAGGTAACCGATGTAGACCTCGAGCGAGTTGGCCGTGGTCGGAAAGTCGAATCCCCACACCTCGTTGAGCAGCCAGCCTCGCTCGAGCACCTTGCGCGGATTCTCCAGGAAGGTCTGCAGCAGCGCGAATTCGGTGCGGGTCAGGCTGATCCGGCGTCCGGCCCGCTGCACCTCACGGGTCTGCGGGTCGAGCGACAGGTCGGCGAAGGTCAGCAGCTCGCTGTCGGCGTGCTCCTGTTCGGCCGGCTTGGACCGCCGGGTGAGAGCGCGCAGCCGCGCCAGCAGCTCGTCCAGCGCGAACGGCTTCGCCATGTAGTCGTCGGCGCCGGCGTCCAGGCCGTCCACCCGGTCGTTGACCGCATCGCGGGCGGTAAGCACCAGGATCGGCACGTCGTTTCCCGTGGAACGCAGCATCCGGGTGGTCTCCAGGCCGTCCAGCCGGGGCATCATGACGTCCATGATCACGGCGTCCGGCCGGAGCCCGGAGAGCCGTGCCAGTGCCTCGAGCCCGTCGGCCGCGGCGGTCACCTCGTAGCCCGAGTACTGCAGCGAGCGGGCCAGTGAATCCCGGACGGCCTGATCGTCATCGACAACGAGGATGTGCATGGGTTCAGCCTGCCATGTCGTGCCGCAGATGGCTGCGGCGACCGGCCGGACGTCGGCCAGACCACCTCTCAGCGGTGAGCGGCGAGTTCGTGGACGCGCTCCAGGACGCCCGGCATGGCCGCCTCGATGCTGGCCAGCGTGCCGCGGAAGCCGTCGGCCGAGCCGTACCAAGGGTCGGGCACGCCGGAGCCGGGTTCGGCGTCCGGGTCGAAGTCGGTGAGGAGCGCCAGATTGCCCGCATCGGGGACCAGGCGGCGCATCCGGGACAGATGCAGTTCCTCCATGGCGACCACCAGGTCGGCGTCACGGATCTCGGCTGCGCTGATCCGGTGGGCGCGGTGGCCGCCGGTGGAGTAGCCGGCCGCCGCCAGGACGCGCTGGGCTCGCGAATCGATGGGCTCGCCGAGTTCCTCGCTGGAGGTGCCCGCGGAGCTGAACCGCACGCCTTCGAGGCCTTCGCGGTCGGCCCAGCCGCGGGCCACCCGTTCGGCCATCGGCGAGCGGCAGATGTTGCCCCAGCAGACGAAGACGACGTCGATCACGTCAGCGGTTCACGTCGCTCTTGGAGGTGAACGAGGCGTTCAGGATGAACGACACGATCGACACGATCAGCGCTCCCCAGAACGCCGACCCGAAGCCGTCCACGTGCCAGCCGATGTGCAGCTGTTCGGCCAGCCACGCGGTGAGCCAGAGCAGCAGGGCGTTGATCACCAGCAGGAACAGGCCGAGCGTGAGTAGCAGCAGCGGCGCCGAGGCGAACTTGAACAACGGTTTGACGATGGCGTTCACCAGCCCGAAGATGATCGCGACGCCGATGATCACGATCAAATTGTTCTGCGGCTGGTCGCTGTCCATGTGGATCCCCGGCACCACCCAGGTGGCGAACGCCAGGGCCGCGGCGCTGAACAGGAAACGCATCACCATGGCCGCGATTCTGTCATGGCAGAGTTCTCCTATCGAATCGACCGACAGATGGGCTCATCGTGAACCTGCGCCAGCGGCACTTCCTCAAGGAGCTTGACTACACCCCCGCCGAGTGGCGGGGACTGCTCGACCTGACCGCCGAGTTGAAGAAGGCGCGAAAGGCCCGACGCGAGGTCAAGCGGCTGGACGGACTGACCCTCGCGCTGATCTTCGAGAAGCCCTCCACCCGGACCCGCTCGTCGTTCGAGGTGGCCGCCTACCACCAGGGCGCCAACGTCAGCTACTTCGATGAGACCGGCGCCCACATGGGCCACAAGGAGTCGATCGCCGACACCGCGCGGGTGCTCTCCCGCTTCTACGACGGCATCCAGTACCGCGGCTCGCGGCAGCAGATCGTCGAGACCCTCGCCGAGCACAGCAGCGTTCCGGTGTGGAACGGCCTCACCGACGAATGGCATCCGACCCAGAGCCTGTGCGACATGTTCACTATGCGCGAGTCGTCCGGGCTGGACGACCGCGACATCAGCTTCGCCTACGTCGGTGACGCCCGGTTCAACCAGGGCCGCTCGCTGCTGATCGCCGGCGCGATGATGGGTATGGACGTCCGGGTCGTCGCGCCCGAGTCGCTGCAGCCCGACCCCGAACTGGTGGAGGCCGCGCGCCGGATCGGCGCAGCCACCGGCGCCCGGGTCACCATCACCGAGGAGGTTTCTGCGGTGAAGGGCGTCGACTTCGTGCACACCGACATCTGGGTGTCGATGGGCGAGCCGAAACAGGTCTGGAACGACCGGATCGAGCTGCTGACGCCGTACCGGGTGACCACCGAACTGTTGGAGCGCACCGAGAACCCGGACGTGAAGTTCATGCACTGCCTGCCCAGCTATCACGACCTGGACACCACGGTCTCGCAGCAGATTCTGGCCGAAACCGGCCGGGAGGTCTTCGAGGTGACCGAGGAGGTCTTCGAGTCGCCGGCGTCGGTGGTGTTCGACCAGGCCGAGAACCGACTGCACACCATCAAGGCGATCCTGGTGGCCACGCTGGCCGGGCACTGACACCGACGCGTCGCACCCCGCCACCGCCCCACTAACCGCTCCCCGAACCATTCAGGGCTCGCCGAGTTCAGCGAGCCCTGAATAGTCGCCGAGCGGTCGGAGCGAGGAAAGGCTCAGCTCGTGGCGGCGTCCTCGGGTACCTCCAACTCACCGCTTTCCACTTCCGGACGCACGATCAGCACGTCGCAGCGGGCACGCTTGAGCACCTCCTCGGAGGTCGATCCGAGCAGGCGATCGGCCAGTGAACGGTCGTGCAGGGCGCCCATGACGATCAGGTCGGCGTTCTGTTCACCGGCGGTGGAGACCAGCGCCTCGGACGGCTCACCGTCGATCAGCAGCGCCGCGGTCACGACCGCGCCCTCTTTGCCGGCGACCGCCATGGCCTCGCTGAGCGCGAGGCCGGCCGCTTCGCGCCCGAGCACCTGTCCGATCCGGGAGTCGCCGCCCAGGGTGGTCACGTTCTTGGCCTCGTCCCGGCGGGACAGCTTCGCGTAGGCGCAGACGATCACGAGATTGGCGTCGTCGTGGGTGGCCAGCCAGGCGGCTCGGCCGACGGTGGGTTCGGCCAGCGACGAGCCGTCCGTGCCCACCACGATGGTGCGATAGTCCTTCATGGTCATCGACTCATTCCTTCCGGTCAGTGCCCGCCCATGGGCATGGCGGTGACGTCGTCGACGTCGCGGACGGTGCGGGGCTCCTTGATCCACAGCATCAGCAGTGCGGCGACGGCCAGGAATCCTGCGGCGAACAGGATCGCGTTGCCTGGCTTGTCGCCCAGGAAGTGGCTGTAGATCCAGCCGAAGCTGACCGACTGGATCAGCATCGGGACGACGATCATCATGTTGATGATGCCCATGTAGACGCCGAACCTGGTGGACGGGATCATCCGGACGGCCATGATGTACGGCACGCCCATGATGGACGCCCAGGCGATGCCGAGGCCGATGATCGGCACCAGGATCACGTACTGGTTGGTGATGAACGGCACGGTGCCCAGGCCGGCGGCCGCCAGCAGCAGACACACGCAATGGACCAGCTTCGCTCCGCGCTTCTTGGCGAAGGCGACCAGGGCGAAGGCGACGCTGAAGGTGATGATGTTGTACCAACCGTTGACCAGGCCGGTCCAGGCGACCGCCTCTTCCTTGCCTTCCTGGGTGTGCGGGAACATCGTGTCGGCGATGGTCAGGGCGATGAACTGCCAGTAGATGACCATGCCGTACCACTGGAAGAAGTAGACCACCGCGAGCTTGTGCAGCTCGGGCGGCATGTCCCGGAAAGCCTCGCCGATCTCTTTCAGGGCGGCGCCGAGGCCACCCTTCTTGGCGCGCAGCGCCGCCAGTTCCTCCGGGCTGGGCGGAATCTCGGGCGTGCGCAGCACCGAGATCAGCACTGAACCGATCGAGCAGACCGCACCGAGCATGAACGAGCCGAGCACCCAGTAGGGGATGCCGGCTTCGGTGCCGCCCTCGATGAACTTCTGGAAGACGAACAGCGAAACGTTGGCCAGGGTGATGCCCAGGCCGGTGAAGAAGGACTGGGCGAGGAAGCCCTTGCCCAGCTGCGACGGGGGCAGCTTGTCGGCGATGAACGCCCGGTAGGGCTCCATCGCGGTGTTGTTGCTGGCGTCCAGCAGCCACAGCAGCAGCACCGCCATCCACACCGCGGTGACGAACGGGAACAGGAACAGGCAGATGCTGCAGCCGATGGCGCCGATCAGGAAGAACGGCTTGCGGCGTCCCCAGCGTGGGCTCCAGGTCCGGTCGGAGAGCGCGCCGATCAACGGTTGGATCACCAGGCCGGTGATCGGCCCGGCGAGGTTCAGGATCGGCAGGTCATGGGGGTTCGCGCCGAGGAACTCGTAGACCGGGTTCACGGCGGTCTGCTGCATGCCGAAGCTGTACTGGATGCCGAAGAAGCCCAGGTTCATCACCAGGATCTGCGGCATCGACATCAACGGCTTGGTGCGGACGATGCTCACCTTGGCGTCGGCGCTCATGCGGTGGCCCCCTCGCCTGCGGTGCCCTCAAGGAAGGCCTCCAACCTGGTCAGTTCCTTCTCCCAGGCCTCTCCGTGCCAGCCGGCGACGTCCGGTTCGTAGGGGCCCTGGATGATCCGCACCAGGGTGCGGTCACGTCCCATGTCGTTGAACTCGACCCGCAGCTCCAGCGGCTTGTCCGGGTCGATGCCCGGATCGCCGGTGATGCGCTCGCGGGAGACGAAGACGTCCGGCTCGAAGTACTCGGTGTAGACCCCGTCGGTTGCGACCCGGGTTGTGGGGTCCGCGTCACGGACCTTGACGTGGAAGTGCCGGCCACCGAGTTCGGTGACGCCGCGCACGGTCTCTTCTTCGACATGCCACCCCGGAGAACCTCGCCACCGGAGAAGTTGTTGGGGGTCTGTCCAGGCCCGGAACACTTGCCTCCGGGGGTTCTCGAACTCTCGCTCGACGGTGACGATCACGTTGGCTGTCACGCCCGTCCACCTCACTGTGGTCTTGGCTTCAGCGTGCAGGGCCATACCGACCCGGACGCACGCCGTTGCGTTGAGTGGAAATCTTGCACAGTGAGTTTCACAGAAGTTGCACGCAACCTGCAATGACTATGGAAAAGGTTTTCCGATTCTGCGGTGGATCGGCGCTTGTGCCTGCAACTGGCGCAGAGATTTTCATGCGGCTTCGTCCTGATTTCGCCCGCCCGGCGGCGGCCATCGCGTCCGGCCTCGCCCGTGCGCGGGCGGCGCGATGTCGTAGGGTTGCGGCGTGCCAGGCCAGTCCGATGAGCGGAGAAGGGCGCAGCGCGCACGCCTTGCGGATGTCGCTGCCCTTGCCGGCGTGTCCGTCGCCACCGCGTCCCGCTCGTTGGGAGAAGGCGCCAAGGTCGCCCCGGAGACGCGGCGGCGGGTCCTCGACGCCGCCCGCGAACTTTCCTACGGCACGGTCGCCGCGCCGTCGGCGTCCGGATCAGGACGGCGTCGCACGGTTGCGATCATCGTCCCCTTCGTGACCCGGTGGTTCTTTGCGAAAGCGACGGTCGCCGCTCTGGAGGTGCTGCGCGATGGCGGGTATGACGTGCTGCTTTACCATCTGGGTGACGCAGCCAGCCGGGACGACTTTTTCGCTCGGATGCCGCTGGCCTCTCGGGTGGACGGCATTTTGTCGCTGTCGATGCCGCTGACCGAGCTGCACACGCTGGCGCTTCGCGCGCTCGGGCTTCCGCTGGTCAGCATCGGCTCCCATATCGACGGCTTTCCGTCGGTCGGCATCGACGAGGTCGCCGGTGCCCGGCTGGCAGTCACCCATCTGCTGAACCAGGGCCATCGGCGGATCGGGCTGATCGCCGGCAGGCCGGACGACACCCGCTTCGATTTCACCGCGTCGATGAGTCGGCGGCTGGGCTACGAAGAGGCGTTGGCGTCTTTCGGGCTCGGCTTCGACCCCCAGTTGGTGGTCGACGGGCCGCACGGCATCGACGGTGGGGCCACCGCGATGACCGAGCTGCTGACCAGGCCAGACCTGCCGAGTGCGGTGTTTGCGGAGTTCGACGAACTTGCGGTCGGGGCCCTGTGGGCGCTGCGTCGGGCCGGCCTCAGGGTGCCGCAGGACGTCTCGATCGTCGGAATCGACGACGCCGAGATGGCCGAGTTCGTCGATCTCACCACCATTGCCCAGGACGTTGACGCGCAGGGACGGGCCGCCGCCTACATGCTCCGGCAACTGCTGGGCGACGAGCCGGGCACGCCCGCCGAGGGGACGGTCCTCCACCCGGTGCATCTGTTGCTGCGAGGCACGACCTGCCCGCCCGCACCTGGACGAAGGCGAGACTCTGCGCCGTCCGAAGAGGTCCCGGGTATCTGGGCTCAGCAGGATCCACCGGAGCCGGGGGCCGGCCCCAGCGCCTGAGTGGCGAGCGCTCAGCGGGGAGGACGCCCGAGGCCGTGGCCTAGGTTCCGGCGAGCCAGCGGACGACGTCGGACGCTGGCCCGGTGGGTGTGCTGCGGTAGCCGGTTCCGGCCCAGAGGTGGAGGCGGTCGGTGTCGCCGGCTCGTGCCGCTGCCTGGCGGAGTGCGCGGGTGAGGTGGTGGACGGCCGGGTAGCCGACGGGCGCCGTGGCGTGGTGGCGGTCGATGAAGCCGTTGCGTAGTGCGCGCGCGGGGCGCCCGGTGAAGGCATGGGTCAGGACGGTCTCGGGGAAGGTGTCATCGGCCAAGGCCGCCCGGTGGGTGGACGACGTGCCGGCCTCGTCGGTCCGCAGCAGCAGGGTGCCGACGGCGACGGCGTCCGCACCGGCACACAGCAAGGCGTGGACGGAGGCGGGCCCATCCACGCCGCCGGTTGCGATGACGGGCAGCTCGACCGCCGCTCGGACGTCGCGCACCAGCAGGTCGGTGGGAATGGGCGCGGGTGGACGGTTGGGGTCGTGGGTTCCGCTGTGTCCGCCGGCTCCGGCTCCCTGGACGACCAGGCCGTCGACGCCGATGGCTCGGGCATCGCGTGCCTCAGTGGGGGTGGTCACCGTCGCGAGCACCGCGGTTCCGGCTCGCTGCAGGGCGGCGACGTCTGCGGCGTCCGGCAGGGCGAAGGTCAGCGAGACCAGCGGCACGGGATCGACCACCAGCAGGGCGAGCTTCTGCGGCCACCAGTCGTCGTCGCTCACCGGTTCTGAATCGAGACCGATGCCGTAGACCTCCGCTTCGGATCGGAGTTCGGCGGCGTAGGCGCCGAACGCGTCTCGGTCGGGTTCGTTCGCGCCCGGGACGAACAAGTTCACGCCGAGGCAGGACGTGTGCGCTCGCACCTCAGCGATCTCACTCGCCAAGACGTCCGGGGTCTTGTATCCGCCGGCGAGGAGGCCGAAACCGCCAGCGTCGGCCACCGCTCTCACCAACGCGGGTGTGGTCGGTCCGCCGGCCATCGGGGCGGCGACGATCGGTAGCGTGGAATCGAGGAGGCGACCCTCGTGACTGCGGTCTCTTGCGGTCATCACTCAGCTGTTCCAGCGCAGGACCGCCCAGGACTCCTTCTCGCGACCCAGGATCGACAGACTCGCGGTCTCGACCGGGAACGCTTGGCCGAAGATGAGCGGGAAGTCGAGCCAGCACAGCGCCAGCACCCGGGAGGTGTGCCCGTGGCCGAAGCAGATCGCCTTGTCGACGCCCGATTCGCGGACGCGGCGGACGACGCGGCTGAGTCGCTGGCGCACCTGGTCGGCGGTCTCACCGTTGGGGGCGCCGTTGAACCACAACCGCCAGCCGGGGTGATGGTGGGCACGGATGTCGGCCGACGTGATTCCTTCGTAGTCGCCGTAGTTCCACTCCTGGAGGTCGTCGGTCACTTCGTAGTCGGTGAAGCCGGCGAGTTCGGCGGTGCGACGGGCACGTAGCCGCGGGCTGGTCAGCACCAGTCCGAACTCGCTCGGATCGAGCCGTGTCCGTAGCGCCTTGGCCTGCTCCTCTCCCTCGGCCGTTAGGTCGATGTCGGTGTAGGAGGTGTGCTGGCCGGATCTGCTCCATTCGGTCTGCCCATGGCGGATGAGGTACAGCAGTGTCATGCAGGCACCGTAACCGCAACCCGCTGCTCCACCGAGCAGATTCGCTGATTGTGACCAGTCTGTACGGACAGTACGTAACAGTCTGGACAGAACGGATAGTACGGTCCTAGTCTGTGTCCACAGTTCACGTCGCGTGGGCGGGCACCGCGTCCTGGCCGGGGCGGGGTGGTCTGCGGTAGCAGATCGCGTCGGTGCCGTCTTCTTGCGACGGCCATGTCTCGATCGGGCGAGGCGGGACGTGGGCTGAGTGCCCTTTTCGGCGCGCATCGATGCCCGCCCATTCACCCGAACGCGAGGAGATTCTGAAATGCAGTCAACGGCTTACGAGCGACCGCGACGGTCGGCTCTTGGGCGATCCATATGCGTCCATGGTGGAGGTGGGCAATGAGCAGCCCGGATACCGCCCAGGTGTCGATGGGCACTCGCATCCTTGACCGGATCGGACTCCCGGCACCTCTCTTCATGGGGTTCCTCGGCGTGCTTTTATTCATGATCGGAGACGGGGTCGAGTCCAACTATCTGTCCCCGTTCCTGGTCGGCTCCCAGGGCTTCAGCGAGCAGGCGGCAGCCATCACGATCAGCCTCTACGGCATTTTCGTCGCTCTCGGGTCGTGGCTGGCGGGCACGCTTTCCTCGATGATCGGGCCACGCAAGGTGATGCTCATTGGCACCATCAACTGGGTGCTCTTCGAGGCACTGTTCCTTCTGGTGGGCGTCGGAATGGGCATCCACTGGGTGGCCATCGTCGCCTATACGCTGCGCGGAATCGGCTATCCGTTCTTCGCCTACGCGTTTTTGGTCTGGATCAACACCGCGACGCCGCCGCACCAACGGGGCACCTCGGTCGGCTGGTTCTGGTTCATGTTCGGCGCCGGCCTGCCCACGCTCGGATCGCTGCTGGCCAGTTGGACGATTCCCGCGATCGGCGAGGTCGGCACCTTCTGGATCGCCACGATGCTTGTCATGGTGGGCGCCGCAGTGGCCCTGCTCGGCGTCCGTGACCGTACCCATGCGGGCGCGGAGCCCGGCTCGGAGGGTTGGGGCGAGCTCGCCAAGGGTCTGACGATCATCTGGGAGTCGCCGAAGGTCACGATCGGCTCCATCGTCCGACTGATCAACACCACACCGAACTTCGCGCTCTTCGTCGTAGCGCCATTCTTCTTCACCGAAACGGTCGGCTTCACCCAGAGCCAGTACCTGCAGATTGTGACCATCGTCTACACGGCGAATATCTTCGCGAATCTGTTCTTCGGCGTGGTCGGGGACCACTTCGGCTGGAAGCGAACGGTCACCTGGTTCGGCAACGTGATGTGTGCGGTGGGACTGCTGCTGCTGTTTTACGTACCGCAGATTGTCGGCCCCAACTTCGGCGTGGTCGTGCTCTGCTGGGCGGTCTTCGGCATCGGTCTGGCAGGCTTCGTGCCACTCACCGCGCTGGTGCCGGCGCTGGTTCCGACCAGGGAGCGCGGCAACGCCCTGGCCGTGTACAGCCTGGCCGCGGGTTTGTCGTCCTTCGTCGGTCCGATGCTGGTCGGTCTGCTCGGTGGGGCGAACCAGATGACGCTGCTCATCTGGGTGTTCGTCGGCATGTATGTGGTCGGCGCCGTGCTGTGCGGACTGCTCAACAGCGACGAGGATCCGGTCAATCAACGGGCGTCCGAGACCCCGTAGGAGACCCCTTGTCAGACGCCATGAGGTTGAGCTTGTCGAATCAGTCCGTCTCGACAAGCTCGACCCACGGTGGGCGCAACAGGCCGGCCGATGTGACTGCGTCAGTGTCCCTGGTGTTCGGCTGCGACCACCATCTCCAGCGGGACGACCTCGGTGTTGACGTAGGTCTCGTAGACGTCGAAGCGATAGTCGTCGGCCGTCCACGACGTCGACCGCACCTGCACCAGCGGCGTCCGCGCCTTCACGCTCAGTGCCTTGGCGATCTCTCGAGGCGGCAGGACTGCGCGGACGGAACGATGCGCGCCCTGGAGACGGTATCCCGACGATGCCAGCAGGCTGGTCAGGGATGCCGTGCCGGCCAGGGTTTCGGACGCCTCGGCCACGATCGCACCTACCTTCGGAGGGAAGTAGTTGACGCTGAAAACGGTGGGGACCCCATCGAGGAAGCGGAGTCGAGTGAGGCTGAAGCCTTGCGAGTCGGGCGGCAGCCGGAGTTCCTGCTGTGCGAACGAGGGCAGGGTCACTGAGCCCGAGTCGAGCACCTGGGTGGAAACCGACCGGTTCTGGTGGGTGATGGCGTTCTCCAGAAACTCGCTGTCCTGGATGGTCCAGCCGAAATGGGGGTCCGCGGCGCCGGCGAACACGCCCCGGTTCATCACGCGACGGACGAGGCCCTGAGACTCCAGGTGCTGTAGGGCCTGCCGCACCGTTGCTCGAGAGACGGAGAACTCACGGCAGAGCGCGTTCTCGCTCGGCAATCGACTGTCCGCCGCGATCTCGCCCGTGCGCAGCCGGTCTTCGAGGACCCGCGCGAGCTGCTGGTAGTAGGGGACCTCGGACTGGCGCTCGATGACGGCCGTTCCGGTGGATGCGGGTAGGGACATGCGGGATCTCCGTCACGACGGCGGCTTTGCTCCGGGCCATGTTAGTGCCCCGCTCCGTCGCCCCGGCTCTTCAGATCGGTGCCGTCGGCGCCCAGGCGCGGAGACGACGTTCGCCGACCTGACCAACGGTCCGTCTCTCGACGGCTCCCCTTGACGAGCCATCTCCAGATTCGTACTGTCTGTACGTACAAACCGTACAGACAGTATGGTCGGACATTGTCGGGCGCGGAGGCCCGTCGGCGCTGCCCGTCAGTCGTCCGCTGCGAGCGATCCGGACTGGGGTGCCCCCACCGGGGCGGCCCACTGGGTCACCAAATATCTGATTGAGAGGAAAATCACATGGGACTGGTCTCGGGGCTTCGCGTCATCGACGAATGCCTTTCCAAGGGTCTCGTCGCCGGGGCGTTCAACACCACGAACCTGGAGACGACGATGGGCATCGTCCGGGCTGTCGAGGCCACCGGCGTCCCCACCTTCATCCAGGTGGCGCCCACCAACGTCACCCTGTCGGGCTTCGAGTACATCTACGACATGGTCAGCCGGCGGCTGCAGGACACCGACGTGCCCGTCGCGCTGCACCTCGATCACGGCCGCACCCTCGACGACGTGAAGAACTCACTGGCCGCCGGCTTTACCTCCGTCATGCTTGACGGCGCCGAATACCCCTTCGACGAGAACGTCGCGCTCTCCCAGCAGGCTCGCGCGCTGTGCCCGTCCGAATACGCGCTGGAGGCCGAGCTGGGAAGCATCGGTGGCAAGGAGGACGAGATCGGACCCGAGTTCGCCGCCACCACCAACCCAGACGAGGTGCCGGCGTTCGTCAGCGCGGTCGGCTGCGACATGCTCGCCGTTTCCGTCGGCAACGTGCACGGCTACGCGCCCAACGCCCGCGTCGACTTCGACCTGCTGGGCAAGGTGCGGGAGGCCAGCTCGGTGCCGCTGGTCATCCACGGTGGCTCGGGCTTGCCGGTCGAGCAGTTCGGCCGGCTCAGCGAATTCAACGTCGTCAAGGTCAACATCGCCAGCGACCTGCGCAACGCCATGATCCGCTCTTTCGGGGAGGCCTACGCGGCGAACCCCAACGAGAACTCCCTGATCCGGGTATCGACGAACTCGGTCGCCGCCATCGCCGAGGTGGTCGAGCGCCGCATTCGTCACTTCAACCCACGGCTGGACGCCTGAAACAGCTTGCCAGGTGCTCGCGTCGGCACCCGCCGGGCCCGGCCAACAGGAGGATGAGTGAAACCCACCGCAACCATCGACATCGGCACGACGCGGGTGAAGTTCTGCGTCTTCGATCGCGACGGCCGGCCGTCCCGGGCGGAGGCGTTGCCGACGCCCGGCGTCCGGGACGCATGGGGCCCGGTGTATGACCTGGACGCGCTGACCTCGATGATCGCGGACTTCTTCGGAAGCCTCAGGACGGAGCAGCGGGCCAGCCTGGCGAAAGTGGCGTTCTGCGGGGTCGGAGAGTCGGGAGGCCTGGTCGCCTCGGATCTCAGCCTGCGATCCCCGATGATCCTCTGGCACGACCAACGCGGGACGCCCTGGCTCGACCGGCTGACGGCGTCGGAACGTGCCCGGATCTATCGGGTGACCGGCCTCCCGGCCAACCCGAACTACGCGCTGTCCAAGGTCGCCTGGGCGATCGAGGCTGCCGGGCCCGATCGCGGCGACGCCTGCTGGCTGAACATCTCTGAGTATCTGGCCGGCACGCTGACGGGCGAGCGCTGGGGCGAGTACTCCCTGGCCAGCCGGACGATGGCGCTCGATCTGGTCGGACTGACCTGGTCGGAGGAGATCTGTCGGATGGTCGGGGTCGACCCCAGTTGCTTCCCGACGCTGCATCCGGCGGCGCAGGGGCGTCCGATCGCCGCCCGACAGGCGGCGGCCCTGGGGCTGCCGGCGACCGTGGAGGTGCACGTCGTCGGGCACGACCACATCGTCGGCGGGACGGGCGCCGACCTGCAGCGCGGCGAACTGCTCAACTCCACCGGCACCACCGAAGGACTGTTGCTGCTCACCGATAAGCCGTCACTGGACGAGGCGACCGCCGGGACGAAGCTCGCCAACGGCCGGGGCTGCCGCGGATCGGACTTCACCCTGTTCGCCTCCATTCCGACCGGCGGCGCGGCCTTCGAGGGTCTGCAACGGATGCTCGGCATGTCCGGCGACGCGCTGGCCGTTCTCACCGACGACCTCGCGCGGCGCTACCGCACCGGCGACATCGATCTGGCAAGGGTGCCGGTGGTGGTGCCTCACTTCCGGGGCAGCCCGCCGCCGGAGAAGTCCCACCACGACCGCGGCCTGATCGCCGGCCTCTCGACCGACACGGGAGCCGAGGACATCGTCTTCGGCTGCTTCCTCGGCATGGCGATCCAGTTCCGCAAGGTTCTCGACCTGTTCCCAATACCTATGACCGGCGTCAAGGTGATCGGCCCGGCCAGTCGCAACGCGTTGTGGCTGCAACTCAAAGCGGACGTCCTCGGCCTCAACCTGAGTGTGTCCACCTTCCCCGAGGTCGTCTCGCGGGGGGCCCAGGCGCTCGTCTCGGGCGAGCAGATCGACTGGCGCACCACAGAGCCCTGGACGGTGGCGTCCGACGAAGGCCGCCGCCGACAGATCGACGAATGGCATCAACACGCGCTGCAGACCTTGCAGCGGGTCCGGGCATCGGACTGGTAGCCGTCCGCTCGAATCAGCAACCCAAAGGAGGGAGCGACAGATGACCGTTGTCGCCGGAATCGATTCGTCCACCCAGAGCTGCAAGGTGGTGATCCTGGACCTGGACACCGGCGCGGTCGTCCGTGAGGGCCGATCCAGCCACCCGCCGGGCACCGTCGTCGACCCCACCCGATGGTGGAACGCATTGCTGGCCGCTGTCGCCTATGCCGGTGGGCTCGAGGACGTCGCCGCGCTGTCGGTGAGCGGGCAGCAGCACAGCGCGATCTTCATCGGCGAGGACGGCGGCTCGGTCCGCGACTCGCTGCTGTGGAACGACACCGGGTCCTACCCGCAGGTGCTCGAACTCAACGAGGAACTCGGCGCCGACGAGTGGGTCCGCCGCACCGGACTGCCACTGACTCTGTCCGACACCGTCACCAAGGTGCGCTGGCTGCGCAATCACGAGCCTGAGAACGCGGCGAAGACGGCGGCGGTCGCGCTTCCCCATGACTGGCTGACTTGGCGGTTGATGGGCGGCGGTCCAGGCAACCCCGATTTCGATCTGCTGATCACCGACCGCTCGGAGGCCGCGGGCACCGGGTACTGGTCTCCCGATACCGGCGAATACTGCTGGGACCTGTTCGAGCACGCCTTCGGACGGCGCGTGGAACTGCCCAGGGTGCTCGGGCCGCGCGACCGTGCGGGGGTGACCGGTAGCGGCATTCCGGGCATCCCGGCCGGCATTCCGCTCAGCGTGGGCAGTGGTGACAACGCAGCCGCCGCACTCGCGCTCGGTCTGGATCCCGGCGATGCGGTGATGTCGTTGGGCACCTCCGGGGTGGTCTACGCGCACACCGAGAAACCCGTCCACGACTACGCCGGATACGTCTGCAACTACGCCGACGCGACCGGCGATCACCTGCCGCTGGCGGCGACGCTCAACGCCTCGCGCGATCTGGACGCCGCCATCAACGTGCTCGGTTGTTCATATCGGGAACTCGCCGACCTGGCGCTGGCGGCTGAACCCGGAGCGGGCGGACTGACCCTGCTGCCCTACTTCGAGGGCGAACGGACGCCCGTCCTGCCCGAGGCCAGGGCGTCCATTCATGGTGCCTCGTTGGAGAACTTCACCCGCGAGAACCTGGCCCGGGCCACCGTCGAGGGCATGCTGGCCAGCCAGGTCGTCCTGCTGGAGGCGATCCGGGCCTGCGACGTACCGGTCAACCGGATGCTGCTGATCGGGGGCGCCGCACAGAGCCCGGCCGTCCGGAAGATCCTGACCCAGGTCATCGACGTCCCGCTGCTGGTACCGCAGCCCGGTGAGTACGTGGCGAAGGGCGCCGCCATTCAGGCCGGGGCCGCCCTCACCGGCGAGTTCCCGGTCTGGCCGCAGGCGTCCGAACAGGTGCCCGACAGCCCGATCGAGCCGGTGATCATGCAACAGCATCAGGCCGCCAAGGACGCCCTCGGCTACTGACCGCTCGGGTTCTGCGCCTCCCCGCCCAATCGCTCGCCGAACTACTTGGCGCTCGCTGAATTCAGCGAGCGGGAAGCAGTTCGGGGAGCGTTGGGGGACGAACTCAGCCGGCGGCCGCGGCGTCCCGGCCGTGGAAGGCGCGTTCCATGGCTTGGGCCGGCCAGTACTGCTTGAGCAGTTCCTTGCCGCGCCGCTTCACCGCTCGTTTGTCGACGCCGCGTCCCCGGTCGATGACGGACGCCACCAGTCCCGAGCCGGTCAGCAGCGCCGCCAACGAGGCAACGTGCGCGTCGGGCGGGGCGCCGAAGAGGAAGACCGCGTCGAGCTGTTCGCGCAAACCCGCCTCGTAACGGCCGTCGACGCTCACCCAGCGGGTGGTCGGAACCAGGCCCAGCACGCGGTGCGGCGTCCGGCTGACCAGTTCGGCCCGGGCCAATCGCTCGTAGACCGCGTCAACAGCCTTGTGATCGACCAGCTTGCGGCTCAACCGTTCGACCAGTGTGGACAGGTACCAGTTCGGCTTGCCGCTGACCACGGTGAGCGCCTCGGCGAGCAGCGGGTCGGCCGGCCAGGCGGCGTCCGGCACGGCGACGACGCGGTTCTTCCGCACCGACTCACCCGGTTCGGTGGTCCGGACGTTGCCGGCCAGCGCCAGGTCGCTGAGCAGCCCGCCGGCCACCAGCAGGTCGGTGTAGCGGGCCAGCTTCCGACCGCTGGCGTCGTCGGTGGCGAGCAGCAGGATGTCCTCGGTCAGCAGCATGGTGCTCCTCTCGGTCGCCCCCGGTGAGATTGAATGACAACGATCATGCCCGGTGCTGCAACGCGGCGTCCCGATGCCGCGTTGTGCAGGGTATGACGCTCGTACAGGAGGCGCCGGTGACCGTCAGTCGGTTCGAGGACTACGTCGCCACGCGGTCGGTGGCGCTGCAGCGCTTCGCCTACCTGATCGCCCGCAACGCCGAGGACGCCCGCGACCTGGTGCAGGACGCACTGCTCGGCCTGTATCCACGATGGACGCGGGTGAGCGCCGCCGGCAACGTGGATGCCTACGTCAAACGCAGCATCGTCAACGCCAGCATCAGCCGCTGGCGGCGCTCCGGTCGCGAACAGGTGAGCGACGAGTTGCACGCGGTCACTCCCGACCACGCCGGCGACGTGACGGACGCCGAACTCGCCTGGCGGCTGTGCGAGAGTCTGCCGCCGCTGCAGCGGGCCGCGGTTGCGCTGCGCTTCTACGACGATCTGGAGTATGCCGAGATCGCGTCGATTCTCGGCTGTGCCGAGGCGACCGCCCGCTCCCACGTGCACCGGGCCCTGACCCGGTTGCGCACCCGACTGATCGAGGACGACACCGATGACTGAGCGCAACCTGCCCGACAAGGATCGGGACGACCGGGCCGAGCGGGCCTTCCGCGACGCGCTGCGGCAACACGCCGACGAGCCCGACTTCCAGCCCTTGGAGCCGCCGATCGTCGTTCACGACCGCAAAGGGCTGCCGCGCTGGCTGCCGGCGGCGGCCGCGGTCGTCCTGGTGGCGGCGGTGGCCATCCCGTTGGCGATCAGCCAGTTCCGTGGTGGCTCTCCGACCTCGGGGGTGCCGGCGGCCGCGCCCGAGCGCGGACCGAGCGATGCGGCGTCCGGACCGACGATGGCCTCCCGGCCGGAATGGCGCTGGGAGTCCTACCGCGTGCTCAGCTATCAGGTGCCGGATCGCTGGGGCTATGCCTACGCCCCGCGCGCGGACTGGTGCGCGGACCGGCCGAAGCCCCCCTCCGAGCCTTTCGTGGCCCTCGCCGCCGACCGTATGCCGATCCGGGCCGTCGGCTGCCTCGGAGACCTGCCCGGCGAGTACCTGCAGACCTTCGTCTCGGTGCGTCCGGTGGACCAGACCGACCGCGGCTGGAAGCTCCCGGCCGGCTGGACGGCGACCGTCAGCACGGAGGTGGACGGCTATGTCGTCGAGGTCGTGCACACCGACGCCTACGCCTCGGTGGCGAAGCAGATCGTCGCCTCCGTCCGGCCCATCGGTGAGGTCGATCCGAACGGCTGCCCCGCTCGGAGCGACTTGCAGCCGAAGGCGTCGCGTCCGACAACCGCCGGCAGGGCGTTGGTCCCGGTCACGCTGTGTCAGTACGACCTCACGACCTCGCCCGCGCAGCTGGTGGCGTCGAAGCCGGTGACGGACGACGACAACCGGCTGGACTACAACGCCCGGCGGCTGATGGCGGCTTTGGCCAAGGCCCCGAAGGGCAGCGGCCCGGACGATCGTTCCTGCGAGGCGGGCGGCGACACTGCCGTGCTGGTCCGGCTGCACGACGGCTCCACTCCTGAACTCGGTTCGGAGGTCGTGGTGCGGTATTCGGGCTGCCGAGGCAACGGCATCTTCGCCGCGACCGGGAGTCGTACATTGACCTCCGAGGTGTGTCACGCCGTGCTGCAGCCGCCGCTGATCTTCACCACCGGTCACGGACCCGCCGGGGAACTGTGCATCTCGCGCGAGGGGTCCGGAACGTCCACCGCATCACCCGCGCCCAGCCGGGGACCGGGGACCTTCGTCCCGCCGAGCGCGTTCCCCAGTAAGAGGTGAGAGAGGTCAGAGCACGCCGCAGTCGACCAGCCAACCCCGGGTGTCGTCGTCGTCGACCCACAGGTGTGCCTGCCAGCCTGCGTTGAGTGCACCCTCGACGTTCTCTGGACGGTCGTCGACGAAGGCGATTTCGGACGCCGCCACGCCCAGGTCGGCGGCGGCATGGTCGTAGATCTCGCGCCGGGGCTTGGCCGCGCCGATCAGCGCCGACACGTAGACGCGGTCGAAATGCCGGCGCCACGGTGCCGCCTCGATCGCCGCGCCGAGGACCATGGGTGCATTGGAGAGCAAGGCCGTGCGGCGTCCGGATGCCTTGGTATCGGCGATGAGCTGCTCGGCCGAGGGCCGGATCCGGGTCCAGATGGTTGCGTCGGTGGTCGCCAGCAGTTCCACGCTGTCGGACGAGGGCGGTAGCCCGAGGCGATTCAGGAACGGGCCCCAGTACGCCTCGTCCGAACCGCCTTCGTCGTAGTCGCGGCGTCCCTCCCAGTAGCCGGCGGCGAAGTCGTCGGTGGCCACCCCGAGCAGTCCTGCGGGGTGCGAATGAATGTCGGGTGGCGAGGCGAGCACCTGGCCCAGGTCGAAGACGACGGCGCGGATCATCGGACCATCATGGCGTCTCCCGTCCTCAGAACACGAGGACGGCCCGGTGGTCGGTGCCGGCGTCGGCCCAGGCGGTGGCGATGTCGTCCAGCGGATAGGCGACGGCGTCGACTTGGACGGCACGGGAGGCGATCAGCTCGGCGTAGCTTGCCGCCGCCGTGGCCAGCACGTCGTGGGCGACCGAGCCGGCCCCGCTGCCGCGCAGGGTCACCGACCGGCTGCGCAGCACCGCCGCCGGCACGGACGCCGTGGCCCCGGCCGCCGCCCCGATCTCGACGTAGGTCACCGGATGGGCGACGGTGGCGAGCCCGCGGGTGCCCAGCGCGGTCAGCGTCACCTCGGCGGCCGGACCCCAGAGGAAGTCCAGTACCAGGTCAGGCTGGTACTCCGCGACCGCATCGCCGAGTGCGTCGGCGTCCAGCGAGACCGTGGCGCAGCCGCCGAGTTCGGCCGCCCGGGCCAGAGCGTCCGGGTTCCGGCCGGCCGCCAGGACCCGCGTGACGCCCAGCGCCCGGCAGTTCTGGACGGCGAGCCTTCCGGCGCTGCCGGTGGCGCCGAGCACGAGCACGGACGCCTGCTCGGGGTTCGTGAGGTAGCTGGTGAGCGGTAGCCAGGACGACATGCCGGGGTTCATTCCGGCTGCCAGTGCCACCGGGTCCGCCTCGTCAGGCACCGGCAGGGTGAGCCGGACGGCGGCCCGCTCGGCGAAGGTGCCGTAGGGGTCGGCGATGAAGCCGGTGTAGCACAGGCTGCCGTCGGATCGCCGGGCGACCGCGTCCACCCCTGGGATCTTCGGCCAGCTGCCGGTGGAGCCGTAGTGGCGTCCGGAGACCAGGCTCCGGACGACTGGATGGAGACCGGCCGCGACGATCTCGACGAGTTCGGCGCCGGGAATGAGTTCGGGCTCGGCGAACGTGCCGGCAACCGGGACGGCGCCGGGAGCGGTAACGACTGCTGCGCGCATCGCAACCTCCATTAAACGATGTTAAATGCTGTCTTCTCCAGAGTGCCTTAACATTGTTCAATGATCAAGGCGGGTGGCGTCGGGCGCGGATTGACCCTCGAGCAGATCGTCGTCGCGGCGTTCGGGGTGCTTGATGAGCACGGCCTCGACGGGCTCACCATGCGCCGGGTGGCCGGGCGGCTCGGCGTCCAGGCGGCGGCACTGTACTGGCACGTCTCGGACAAGGCCGATCTGCTCGACGAGATGGGCACCAGCATGTGGCGGACGGCGACCGTCCCGCTGTTTCAGGAGCCCGATCAGGACATCGCGCGGGGGCTGACGATCGCTGCTCGGAGGCTGCGGGCCACCATGCTCGCGCACCGTGACGGGGCCACGGTCTTCGCGGGTCGACGGCTCACCGACGTCAGTCTGATCCAGGTGCAGGAGCGGCCGCTCGCCGCGTTGGTGGAGGCCGGACGGAGCCTCGAGGACGTCCTGGACACCTGGCAGATCGTGATGCACTTCACCATCGGCTGGACGGCGGAGGAGCAGGGCGTCCGCCAGGCTCGCGAGGCCGATCCGGATAGCTACGACCTGGCCGAGCGGGACGCGCGGATCGGTGCCGACACCCACCCGCTGATGGCGAGGGCCGGACGGCTGATGTTCGCCGACCCCGAGGCGCGCTTCGAGAGCGTCCTGGCCCGGCTGGTGGGTGCCCTCACCCGAGACTGACTCGTGACCAGAACTCCGCTGGTCGAGCCCGCCGAGACCGCTGCGAAGGTGACCAAGAGAACCGTCCCCGCGTACCGGATCCTGTCGGAGCTGGCTGCCATGATGACCGTATGGCGACCTGGATCGGTGGGACCGACGATCGTCCGGCGCGGTTCTTCTCCGGCCCGGACGCCTTCGACGACTGGCTCGCCGCGCATCACGACAGCGAGACCGAACTCTGGATGGGGCTGTTCAAGAAGCATGCCGCCGATCGCGGGCTGACCTGGCCGGAGGCCGTCCCGGTCGCATTGTGCTGGGGCTGGATCGACTCCTCGATGCACCGGCTCGACGAGAACACCGTCCGGCAGCGCTGGACGCCGCGCAAAGCAGGCAGCAACTGGAGTCAGGTGAACATCGCGTTGGTCGCCGAACTGACCGCCGCGGGCAGGATGCGGCCGCCGGGCGTCGCGGCGTTCGAGCGGCGGCGTCCCCATCAGGCCCGCTACAGCTACGAGCGGGGCGGGGAACTCGCCCTGCCGGACGACTACGAGGCGTTGCTGCGGGCCGACCCGGCGGCGGTGGCGTTCTTCTACGGCCGTGCGACGGCGTCCTACCGGCGCACCTGCGTTGGCTGGGTGATGCAGGCTAAGACCGAAGTCACCCGGCAGAAACGGTTGGCCGAGCTGATCGCCGACTCGGCTGCCGGACGGCTGATCAAGCCGCAGCGGTACGGCGACCTGCCGAGGTGGGCAATGCCGGGGTGATACCGGCCCGATATGGGCATATCTGCCGATTCGGGGACGGCCGCGCGCTGATTATCGTGACCGGGAACCCCGAAGGAGACGATCGTGTACGGATTTCTACCCCGCTTGACCACCGCCCCGTCCGCCGACGAGCTCGTCAGCAGTTTCGCGCGAGCGAGCAGCCTGGTCGCGGACGCCGAGCCTTCCGATCTCGGGCTGTCGCACCCGCGACTCGACTCGAACGAACTCTTCGAGGCGATCTCGCAGCCGGCCGCCGACCTGGTCGCGAACGGACGCCTCGCGAAAGTCTTCGTCGACCAGCGTGACCCGGCGCGTCCCCGGGTCGCGTTCGTCAACGGCAACTTCCTCCGCAACGGCGCCACTCCCGACTCGGCGAAGTACCACTACTTCTTCGGGCGCGAGGTGTTCGGCGTGCCCGAAGGATTGGACGAGTTCAACCGGCTGACCTACTTCACGCCCGGTCCGAAGCGCTATCTCGCCGGAGTGGTGCACAGCTACGCGCTGGCCGGACGCCCGCCGGTGCTCGGCGTGCAGTTCTACCCCCAGGATGTGATCGCCGAGGAGGTGCTGCGCGACGCGGTGTTGGTGATCGCCGAGCAGATCGCGCTGCCCGGCACCTCGGTCGCGTTCGTGCAGACCGGGACGCAGCAGACCACCGCGCGGGTGACGTCCGATCTGGCGGCGTCCGGGATCGAGGTGCTCACCCTGGACGACATCCTGGGCGCGGTCACCTACATTCCGCTCAACCAGGGCGAGGCCTGGGGAAATCTGCGGATCTTCCCGACCGATCCCGACGAACTGCGGCCCACCGACATCGTGGTGCTGGACGAGCTACCGCTGGATCTGTCGGTGGTGGCGGGGGTGCTCACCCGGGCCGTCCAGGACACGAATTCCCATGTCAACCTCAAATCGAAGGAGCGCAACACGCCTAACGCGGTGCTCCGCGACGCCGGTCCGGAGCACCCGCGGCTGGCGCCGTTCGCCGACACCCCGGTGCACTACGTGGTGCGCGGCGACGATTTCCTGATCGAGTCGACCACCGCCGAGGTGGTGGCCGCCAAGCTCGCCGAACGACTGGACCGGCCGGTTGTCGAACTGGGCTGGGAGCCCGAGACCGAGTTGCGCGGCTATGACGAGCTGGCGTCCGGGACCTCCGCGGAGGCGCTGGCCGCGGCCCCGCGCTACGGCTCGAAGGCGGCGAATCTCGGTTTCCTCGCCCACCGGCGAGTGCTGGGGCGGGTCGGCCAGCCGGGGACGCCCAGCGCCAGGCTCGGCTACGACCTGACGCCGCAGGGCTTCGCGGTGCCGTTCCAGTGGTACGCGGATTTCGTTGCGCACCCGCCCAACGGATGCCTGCGCACCGCCCTCGACGAGCTGATCACCCGGGAGGCCGCGGGCGAGCTGGCGCCGCGCGAGCTCCGTGACCTGGTCGCCGTCGTCCAGGACGAGTTCCTGGCCGCCGAGTTCCCGGCCGGGCAGCTGGAGGCGATCCGGGCCCGGGTCACCGCACTCGACGTCAAGAAGCTGAAGGTGCGGTCGTCGGCCAACGCCGAGGACATCCCCGGCTTCGACGGCGCCGGGCTGCACGACAGCTTCTCGGTGAAGACCAAGATCGCGGACGTCCCGGGCCAGATCTGCGCCGTCCGCGACGAATCGGACGGCGCAGAGACCAAACGCACCGTCGATCCGCGGGCGCTGGGCTGCGCGGTCAAGGGGGTGTACGCCAGCCTGTGGAACAAGCGTGCGGTCGAGGAACGGTCGTTCGCCCGGATCGACCAGCGCAGCGTCGCCATGGGCCTCGCCGTCGTCCCGGCCTACGACAGCGAGTCCGATGTCGCTGCCAACGCCGTCGTTGTCACCCGGGTGCTGAACACCGACGCCGTCTACGGCTATTCGCTGTCGGTGCAGAAGGGCAACAACCTGGTCACCAACCCCGACCCGGGTACCTACAGCGAGTCCAGCATCGCGGCGTTCCTCAGCGACGCCGAGCCGATCAGCTTCACCGTGACCCGCTTCGCCAAGCCCGCGGTGTCCGGACCGGCGTTGACCGCGCCGGTGCTTGCCGACGAGCAACTGGTCGCCCTGGTGGACCTGACCCGCACCGTCGAGCGGGCGTACTGCCGGGCAAAGCCGGGCTACTACCCGGGCCCCTGTTCACAGGTGACCGCGGACAACACCAAGCCCCGCTCGCTGGATCTCGAGGTGAAAGTCCTTGAGGACGGCCACTTCGTGGTGAAGCAGGTGCGCGAGTTCGGTGGTCGCTGAGGCATGGACCGATTCCCGACCTCGCTGCCCATCCGGCTCAGGCGATCCGGGACGCGGCCTGACCCCTACAGCCCCAGCAGTTCGATCGCGGCCATGGCGGCATTGTGGCCGCCGACGCCGCTGACGCCCCCGCCTCGGCGGGCGCCGGCACCGCAGAGCAGGATGCCGTCGTGACCCGAGTCCACTCCCCAGCGGCGGGCGGGGGTGTCCAGCGGATCGTCGGCGTCGGCCCATGGCCAGGACAGCCCGCCGTGGAAGATATTGCCGCCGGGCATCCCCAGGGCGTCCTCGATGTCGCGGGTGGTCTTCACCTCAAGGCAGAGTTCGCCGTTGGCGTCGCGGGCCAGCAGCGGCTCGACCGGTTCGGCCAGCACCGATTCCAGGGTCTTCAGCACAGCGGTACGAAGTAGGCCGCGGAGTTCGTCGTTGCCGTGGGAGTCGACCAGCCGATCGGGCAGATGCAGCCCGAACAGGGTCAGGGTCTGCCAACCCTTGGCCTGCAGTTCGGGCCCGAGAATGCTCGGGTCGGCCAGCGAATGGCAGTAGATCTCGGCCGGCAACGGGTCGGGAATCCCGCCGGCGCCGGCGGTCGCGAAGGCCGCCTCCAGCTGGGTCATAGATTCGTTGATGTGGAAGGTGCCGCCGAAGGCCGCCTCCGACGGCAGTTCCTGGCGGAGCCGGGGCAGCCGGGTGAGCAGCATGTTGACCTTCACCTGGGCGCCTTCGACCCGCTCGGGGGTCTCGCCGAGCAGCCGCGACAGCACAGACGGCGCCGCTCCGCAGAGCACCAGATCGGCCGTCAGGCGATGCTCCTCGTCGCCTTGGCGCCAGGTGACCTCGCCGTCCGGGCTCAGGCCGGTCACCTCGGCCCCGGTGATGATCCTGGCGCCGGCCGCGCGGGCCGTCCCCTCCAGGCTGGTGCTGACCACGCCCATGCCGCCGATCGGGACGTCCCAGTCGCCGGTGCCGCCGCCGATCACGTGGTAGAGGAAGCAGCGGTTCTGCTCCAGCGAGGCGTCATTCATCGACGCGTAGGTGCCGATCAGGCCGTCGGTGGCGATCACGCCGCGGACCAGGTCATCGGCGACCGAATCCTCGATCAGCTCGGCGATCGGCCGCTCGATCAACGCCGTCCAATCGGCTCCGACAAGCTTCTTCGCCTGCGCCTGGGTGGGCAGGGGGTCGGTCAGGGTGGGGAACAGCGCACGTGCGGCGACTCCCGTCCGGTCGTAGACGGACGCGAAACCGTCGACGTCGGCGGCCGCGCCGATCGAGGCGAACGAGGCGCGGGTCGCCGCCGCGTCGCCGTTGTCGATCAGCAGGCCGCGGTTGGTGCCGGGCACCGGCGTGTAGGACGAGTAGCGGCGCCGGGCCAACCGCAGCGGAATGCCCAGGTCGTCGATCACCTGCTTCGGCATCAGGCTGACCAGGTAGGCGTAGCGGGAGAGCCGCGCGTCGACGCCGGGGAACGCGGGTGCCGACAGCGCCGCGCCACCGACGTGGTCCAGCCGCTCGAGCACGGTCACGGACGCGCCCGCGCGAGCAAGGTAGGCCGCCGCGGCGAGGGCATTGTGGCCGCCGCCGATGATCGCGATCGTCTTCTGCATCGAATGCCTTACTCGTGGTGGTCGGGATGGTCGACCGGCCGGCGCGGTCTCTCGCCATTGTGGCTAGTGGCGAAGGTGGTCGCAGCGACTGCGGCGTCCGCGAGACGCCGCCCTCACTCAGCCGGCTCTCCGTGGGACAGATGCAGGTTCCCGGCCACTCCGGGACGCTGCTGCCAGGGCAGCGGCCCGGACAGCGGCCGGTATTCCAAGCCCATCGCCGACAGCCGGGCGAGGTGCGCGGTCTCCAGGCGACGGACGAAGTCGGCGTAATCGCGGCTCTCGGCCGGCGACCACAGATTCTCGGCCAGCGCGCACAGCCGAGGAAAGGCCGCGTACTGGAGGCGTCGCGGACTGTCCAGGTGTTCGGTCCACAGATTGGCCTGCGCTCCGAGCAGCCGGCCCGGCAGTGCGTCGTCCAGTCCGCTCGGGATCGGGTCGAAGTCGTAGACCGACTCCAGCGTGGTGACCCGCCCCACCGGAACCGGCTCGTCGGGCGAATCCGACTGGGCGTAGTCGAAGTAGAGGTGCCGCTCGGGGCACATCACCACATCGAACCCATTGGCGAGTGCTTCGGGTCCGCGGTAGGGCTCCCGCCAGCAGTGGATCAGCGCTCTACGGTCGAGGTCGCCCTCGGCCGCCTCGTCCCAGAACGCCGGACGGCGTCCGCGCGCCCGCAGATGGTCGGCCAGCGCGTCCAGGAACCAGAAATGCAGCCCGCTGACGTCGGACAGACCCAGGTCGGCGCACCGCTGCCGGGCCGCCGGGCTCGCATCCCACTGGGTCAAGGGGACCTCGTCGCCGCCCAGGCCGATCCACGGGGAAGGAAACAGCTGCAGCACCTCGTCCAGCACGTTGCGGTAGAAGTCGATGGTTTCCGGCGACGGGTCGATCACCAACTCGTTGACGCCCCAGCGGTCCCACACCTCGGGGGCGGCGTCGTCCGGCAACCCGGCCAGCCAGGGGTAGGCAGCGATCGCGGACTGGCTGTGTCCCGGCACATCGATCTCGGGGACGATCGTGATGTGCCGCTGGCTGGCGAAGGCCACGATCTCGCGCAGGTCGTCCTGGGTGTAGAAGCCGCCGTGCGGGGTCTCGTCGTAGTGGTCCTCACCGCGCCAGGCACCGCGGGTGCTCCGTGCCCGCCAGGCACCGCGCCGGGTCAGCTCCGGATAGCGGCGGATCTCGATGCGCCAACCCTGGTCGTCGGTGAGGTGCAGGTGCAGCACGTTCAGCTTGTGCGCGGCGAGCGCCTCGATCATCACCAGCAGATCGTTCTTCGGAAGGAAGTGCCGGGCGACATCGAGCAGCACGCCGCGGTAGCCGCAGCGCGGGGCGTCGGCAATGGTGACCGCCGGCAGCGTCCAGCGCGGTTCGGACGTCGGCGCACGCCGGAAGGCGGGTTCGCCGAGCAACTGCAACAGGGTCTGGACGGCGTAGTGGGCGCCCGGTTCGCCGGCCGCCTCGATCTCCACCCGCCCGGACGTGGTGTCCAGCCGGTAGCCCTCGTTGTGCTGGACGGTCGCCGGCCCGTCCGCGACGTCGGCGGCGTAGCGGAAGACGATCTGGGCGTCGTCGGCGGACGCGGTCGGCAGCTCCCAGCCGGTCGCCGCGCCCAGCGTCTGCCGCAGTAGCCGGACCGCACCGGCCAGCTGCGGGTCGCACGAGAGCGAGGTGGTGACACCGAGCGGAGTGCTGTCGCCTTGATGCTGGCTTGTCTCCCGTGGTGCCGGCACGAGGAGGTTCAGCACGGGGATCGTCACGGTCACCGATCCTGCCATGATCGCGCCGTGGCGATCGCGCGGCTGCGACAACGGTTGTGGACCGAGGGGACGGTTCTTTTCGGTCCACACTCGCCACGATCGTCCCCGGGTGACCAGAGGAACCGTCCCCGGTGACCAAGAGAACCGTCCCCGGTGACCGAGGGGAAGGTTCTTTCGGTCACCGTCGGTTGAGCTTGCCGAAACCTCTTGGCCGCTTCTGTCGGCGGCGGGTGGCAGCCTGGGGATCAGGAGGTGCGCTATGGCGACCAAGGAAGTGCTGTTGGACCATCTCGAGCGCGGCCGCGAGGCGATGCTCTGGAAGCTGGACGGGCTGAGCGAGTACGACGTGCGGCGTCCGATGACACCGACCGGAACCAACCTGCTCGGATTGGTGAAACACCTGGCCAGCATCGAGCTGGGCTATCTCGGTGAGGTGATGGGGCGGCCGTGCGGCATTCCGATGCCTTGGTTCGATGAGGATCAGCCGCCCAACGCCGACATGTACGCGACCGCCGACGAGACCCGCGAGCAGTTCGTCGAGCTGTATCGCAGCGCCAGCCGGCACACCGCCGCGACGGTGGCCGCACTCGAACTGGATGCGCCGGGCCGCGTCCCGTGGTGGGGCGAGCGTGGCGAGGTGACGCTGCACCAGGTGCTGGTGCACGTGATCGCCGAGACCCATCGTCACGCCGGTCAGGCCGACATCATTCGCGAGTACATCGACGGGTCGGCCGGGCTGCGGCCGAGCGTCGACAATATGGCCGACCTGGACGCCGAGGGCTGGAGCCGCCAGTACGACGAGTTGCAGGCGATGGCCGAACAGTTCCGGACGGCGCCCGCTGATTGAGCCCGAGCAGATCCCCGCGCAGCCCCGGCGGCGCTGTTCGACAACCCCGTTCCGGCCCGCGCCATCCGAGGACTCGACGAACTCGCGCAACGCAGGTCAGGACGCCCGTCAGTCCTCATCGGCTTCGGCAGCCGTGGGCTGCTCGGGGTCCTGAGGGCGGCCATCGGCATCCGTGGGCGCTTCCGCGGCCGCCGCTGCCTGCCTGCGCGCGGCCGCGCGACGACGATAGCGACGCACGATCGGCCACCCGATCACCCCGGCCACAAGCGCGAACGGCAGTACGCCGCCGATCAGCACGAACAGTGCGGCGATCGAGTTCTGCACGGCGTCCCAGCCCTGACTGAGACCGATCAGCAGCGGGTTCTGCGGGGTGTCGCTCTGGCCGGTCCTGAGCAGCGTCACCGTGACCGGCGCCCGCTCCACCTGGGTCTTCAGCGCGTTCTGCTTGGCCAGCAGGGACTCCAGCTCGGACTGCCGCCGGGTGAGTTCCTCCTCGACCCGGGCGATCTCGGTCACCGAGCCGGCCTTGTCCATCAGGGCCCTGATCCGGTCGATCGAGGCGCGCAGGGTGCGGATCCGTGCATCCACGTCGACCACCTGTTCGGTGACGTCGCGCGCAGTCACCGACCGGGTGACCAGTTCGCCGAGCTTGGCGGCCTCGGTCAGGAACCGGTCGAGGTTCTCGCTGGGCACGCTGAGCACGATCCGCGAGTTGCCGCTCGTCGTGTTCGCGCTCGTCCAGATCGACTCGGACGCCACATACCCGCCCATGCTCTCGGCCAGCTGTCGCAACTGCTCGGCGGTGGCGGTCAGGTCGGCGCAGCGCAGTGAGAGGGCACCCGTGCGGGCGACCTGGCGATCGGTGGTCGGCCCGGCCTCGGACGGCGCCATCGTCGCGGCCGGCGCTGCCCTGTCACCGGCCGGTCCCGACTCGGGAGCGGAGTAGGAGGGACTCGTCTGGGTGCAGCCGGCCAGGCCGATCACCGACGAGAGCAGCACAGCGGGTAGCCATACCCGGAATCGAGATGCGCACATGACTCAAACCACGCAGCGGGGCGCCGTGTCGTTGCAGGAGCCAGCGGCTCGAACTCAGCCGTCCTCAGGTGAACCGCGCAATTCGAGCCCGATCTGCTCGGCGTCCACCACGGCCAGCGCATGGCTGAGTACCTCGGCGTCGAAGACCCCGTCGTCGCGGGCGTCCAGCAGCGCCATCCGTTGTGCTTGCAGCACGTCGAGCTCGACCCGCTTCAGCCCGCGTCCGGACTCGCGGGCGCGTTCCTGCTCGGCGGTCTGCCGCATCAGGTCGAACAACCGGTCCCGCTCGTCGGCATCGCCCTGGCGATCCTCGTCGGTGGCCGGACGGCTCAACCAGCGCACCACCAGCGGCAGCGTGGCGCCCTGCACCAGCAGCGAACCGCCGGCCAGCACGAAGGCGACCAGCAGCAGCATCGGACGTCCCGGAGTGTCGGACGGCAGAGTCTGGGCGGCAGCCAGCGAGACCGCGCCGCGCATTCCGGCCCAGACCAGGAGGCCACCCTCGCGGGGGCCGATCGGATTGCTGACCAGGTAGTCGATGGTGGCGCGCTCGCGCCGCAGCCGGGTGAGCACCTGGGTGATCCGCTCGGTGCTCCAGGGAGACTGGCGCCCCCTGCGGGCGGCCGCCTTCTCGGCGGCCTTACGCATGGCGGCGGCACGTCGCGGATCGGCAGGGATCGGCGGCCCGGCGATGAGCGGAGGTTCGGGGACGGCGTCCGGATTCTCCAACCGTTGTTCCAGGTAGTCGGCCCACAGGTCCATGCGTTCCTGGCGACTGAGCCGGCGCTGGGTCCGGCGCGACATGCCAGCCACCAGGCTCGCCACATAGACCGCACGGATCAGCACCGACCCCAGCCAACCCACCGCGGCCACCCAGGCCACCGTGAGGACGGTGCCGTGATCGTGATCCGAATGCGTGATCAGGCCATGCAGTTGCAGTCCCATCAGCAGGAAGATGCCGCTCTCGAGCACCAACTCGACGGTCTTCCAGTTCTGCGAGTCGGAGAGCCGAGCCCACGGTGAGAGCAGCCGCGGGGCGCCGTAGCCGGAGATCAACCCGGCCACCACCGCGGCGACCAGCCCGGACGCCCCCAGCTGTTCGGCGGGGATCGCGGCCACGAATGGCGCCGCGTAGGAGATGACGGTCGAGGGAGCGGGCTCGTTGAGCTTGGAGCGCAGCCACAGATGCAGCCAGCCGACCCCGAATCCGATCAGCGCCGCGGCGGTCACCGCCCACAGGAAGTCCAGCACGACTCCGCCGAGCGCGACACCGCCGGCGGCGGCGGCGATCGCCGAACGCAGCAGCACCAGCGCGCTGGCGTCGTTGAGCAGGCTCTCGCCCTCCAGCATGGTGAGCACCCGCTGCGGGACGCCGACCCGGCGGGCGATGGCGGTGGCGACGGCGTCCGTGGGGCTGACGATGGCACCCAGCGCGATGCCCCAGGCCAGCGAGATGTTCAGGCTGGCGCTGAACAGCCAGCCCAGCAGCAGGCTGCTGAGCACGACCAACACCACCGAGAGCCCGGCGATCGAGCGAAACTCCCGGCGGAAACTCATCGCCGGCATGGACGCCGCGGCCGAGAACAGCAGCGGGGGCAGCACGCCGATCAGGATCCATTCGGGATCGATCTCCAGGCTCGGCACCCCGGGCAGGAACCCGACCACTCCGCCGATGACCACCAGCAGCAGGGGAGCGGCGACCCGGAGCAGGCCGCTCACCGCCGATGTCGCCGCAATACACAGCAGGCCGGCCGTCAGCAGAATGGCAACGTGTTCGGCTTCCATGTCGCTCAGCATGCCGCGTGTGTCAGGCCTTCACCACCCGGGTTTTGCCACGTCGACGACCAACGGAAACTCAGGCCGCTTCGGCCTGGGCGCGCAGGAATCGTCCGAAGTGCGGCACGGTGAACGCGATCCGGCCGCGCTCGCTGGCGTAGATCAGGCCCTTCTTGATCAGCGCGTCGCGGGCGGGGGAGAGGGACTGCGGCTTGCGGCCCAGCGTCTGGGCGACCAGCGCGGACGGCACGGTGCCGGTGTCGTCGGCATCGGCGTCCGCCATTGCCCGCAGGTATTCCCGCTCGGCGGCCGTGGCCCGCTCCAGCCGGGAGCCGAAGAAGCCCACCGCGAGTTCGTGCTCGGCCTCGGGTGCGGCGACCGCGACGTCCTCGGCGGTGATCGGCGAACTCGGCGCCAGGTCCCAGACCACCTTGCCGTAGGCCTGAACGAAGTACGGGTAGCCGCCGGTGACCCGATACATGGCGTCCAGGGCCTCGGGGGTGAACGCAGCACCCTCGTCCGCGGCCGGAGCGACCAGCGCCAGATCGGCCGACTCGCGATCCAGCCGGTCGATCCGGGCGTAGGAGAACAGCCGTTCCGAGTACGACTTGGAGGCGCTCAGCACCGCGGGCAGATGCGGCAGCCCGGCGCCCACCACGATCAGCGGCAGGCTTTGCTGGCCGAGTTCGTGGCAGGCGGCGCAGAGCGCCGAGACGTCGTCGGCACCCAGGTCTTGCATCTCGTCGATGAACACCGCGACGCCCTTGCCCTGGTCGGAGGCCAGTCCGGCCACGTCGGTGAGCAGTTCGACGAGATCGATCTCGATGTCGCCCGAGTCGGCCCGGCCGGCGATCGACGGCGCGCTGATGCCCGAGTTCCACCGGTCGTAGGCCTTGGTGTTGGCCGGAGCGGCGCGTTCCACGAACGCTTTCAGCGTGGACAGGACGGCGGTGGCGTCCGGGTGCCCGAGTTCGCGGATCGCCATGTGCAGCGCCGCACCGAGCGGACGGCGGATGCCCTGGTCGGGTCTGGCCTCCAACTTTCCGGTACCCCAGCCGGCCCGGACGGCCAGCGAGCGGGTGGCGTTGAGCAGCACGGTCTTGCCGACCCCGCGCAGCCCGACCAACACGATGGAGCGCTCCGGACGTCCCCGCGCGATGCGTTCGATGACGAAACGGAATGCCTCCAGTTGCGGGTCGCGTCCGGCCAGCTCGGGCGGCCGCTGCCCGGCCCCCGGCGCGTACGGGTTTCTGATCGGATCCACGATCGGACTGTATGGCGTTCTCTAGCGCTCGTCGCAGATTGAGCCAGAGTGTCGCAGAGCGAGCGCTGAGTGGGACGCCCGCGCCTTCGCCAGCAGGCCACTGACGACCAGTTGCACGGCGGCGGAGTGCTCGACCGCCCGCCGGATCACCAGGTGGATCGAGCGCGTCGGCGTCGGGTTGGTCACCGGCACTCCCGTGACACCGGCCGGCAGGTCCGTGGTGCACAGGCGCGGCATGATGGCGATCCCGATGCCGGCCCCGACGAAGGCGATCGCGGTGGGATGGTTCGCCGTCCGCACCGAGTAGGGCGGCGCGAATCCGGCCGACACCGCGGCCCGGTGCAGGTTGATCACGCACCAGGAGTCCTCCGAATCGTGCGCGATCCAGCGCTCGCCGGCCAACTCCACCAGGTCGGCCTCGTGGCGCCCGGCGAGCGGGTGGTCGGCCGGCACCACAGCGACGTAGGGCTCGTCCATCAGGTGGTGGGAGCGGAAGCCGGGCGGCGCGGTGAAGTCCGGCGACCCCACCAGCACCTCGACATCGACATGCTCGCTCTCACCGGTCGGCATCTCCACCACGCGCAGGTCGAGCCGTAGCCGGGGATGCTCCGCGAGCACCCGCCGCACGATGTCGGGGATCCAGGCCATCGCGGCCGAGGTGAAGTACGCCATGCTCAGCGAGCCGGCGCGACCCTCGCGCAGGTCGGCGATCTTCGCCTCGACCTCGGTCAGCTCACCGAACAGGCTGTCCGCGGACGCGGCCAACTCGAGCCCCGCGTCCGTGGGTTCGATGCCGCGTCCGGCCTTGCCGAGCAGCACCAGACCGGTTTCGCGGGCCAGCGCCGCCACCTGCTGGCTCACCGCGGACGGCGTGTAGCCGAGGTTCGCGGCCGCGCCCTGGATCGAGCCGGCCGCGACCACCGCGCGGTAGATCCGGAGTCGCTGGAGGTCCATCATGGGGGTCACTGTAGGGCACTGTGTAGTGCAACAACGGGGTGAATGGCGAGTCGCCAGTTCTGCTTCATGGTCGAACGCCGTGCCGGACGGCCAGGCAGGTCCGGTCAGCTCACCTGCAGGACGGTGCTGCCCGCCGCCATCTCCAGGTAGAGCAGCACCGGCAATGCCGTGACGGCAAGCGCGACCGCCCACAGGGCGACCCGGATCCATCCGCGGGCCGTGGTCGCGGCGCGTGCCAGGGCGACGGCGATCACCAGGCAGAGCACGGTGAGGGCGATGAAACCCAGGAAGTGGAGGGCAACCGCTGCGATCAGACCGAACAGCAGCCAGCCGCCGGCTTGTCGGACGCCGCCGGTCGCAGTCATGGCTGGACTCTACTCGCAGCGCCATCCGGCTGTCGTGGGGGTTGCCCACCGGGCGGCAGGTCGCCGGTCGGGTTCGGTGTCGTTGCTCAGCTGGCTCAGCTGTCGCAGTTCGGCGATCTGCCGGCGGTACGCGGCGGATGCCTCGGACTCGGCGTCCGCGCCGAAAGGCATCCGTGGCAGGCCATTGGTGCGTCGGTGGGTGACTTCCAGTTGCCACACCACAACGGCGACGATCGCTACCGCGAGCAGCCACTCAAGACCGGTCATCACGGGCTCCTTTCCATCCTTGTTAGCACTAGCGTGGCCGCGATAACGCATTAGCACCAGCGCTGATTTCTTCATCATGGTGAAGTGTTACTGAAGAAAAAGAGCGGCGGGCCCGTCCAGGCGCGGGGTCTCGACCCCGGACGCCGTGAGGTGGAGGATGGACAGGCGGGCGACGAGGCTCGCGGAGGAGGAGTTCGACGCCGCTCGTGATCGACCAGCCATCACCCGTCAACGCCTTGTCGCGGGCTTTGACCTACGGTTACGTAACCGGTAACTTAGCGAAGCGTAGACAGAACTTCCGGTTCGTGCGACCCGAAAGGATTCGACGTGTCCGACCCCGCTGTAGAGGACTTCGTCCAGCTCCTGACCCCGGACGGTGAGCGCGTCCAGCACCCCGACTTCAGCTTCGACGGCAGCGACGAGACCATCGCCGGCTACCTCCGCGAGATGATCCTCGCCCGCCGATTCGATAGCGAGGCGACGGCGCTGCAACGCAAGGGTGAACTCGGCCTGTGGCCTCCGGCGCTGGGCCAGGAAGCCGCGCAGGTGGGCTCGGCCAACGCGCTGAGGCCGCTCGATTTCGTCTTTCCGTCGTACCGCGAGCACGCCATCGCCCTGCACCTGGGGGTCGATCCGGTCGAGATGCTCAGCACCTTCCGGGGCACCGCGATGGCACCGTGGGCCAACGAGGTCGACGGGATGCACCCCTACAGCTTCGTCATCGGCAGCCAGACGCTGCATGCGGTCGGCTACGCGATGGGCATGCAGCGCGACGGATTGGTCGGCAACGCCGACCCGGACGCCAACGGCGCCGCCGTGGTCTACTTCGGCGACGGCGCCACCAGCCAGGGCGACGTCAACGAGGCCTTCATCTTCGCCGCGTCCTACACGGCCCCTGTCGTGTTCTTCTGCCAGAACAACCAGTACGCCATCTCCGAGCCGATCGCACTGCAGTCGAAGATCCCGCTGTACCGGCGGGCGTCCGGTTTCGGCTTCCCCGGCGTCCGGGTGGACGGCAACGACGTCCTGGCCGTCAGCGCGGTCACCAACTGGGCTCTGCGACGCGCTCGGCAGGGCAAGGGCCCGACCCTGATCGAGGCGTACACCTACCGAATGGGCGCCCACACCACCTCCGACGACCCGACCAAGTACCGCAGCAACGACGAGACCGAGCGATGGCGCCAGCGCGACCCGATCGCCCGGGTGCAGACCTATCTGCACAACGCCGACGCGATCGACCAGGGCTGGCTGGACGCCGTGGACGGCGAGTGCGAGGAGCTGGCGATCCGGCTCCGCCAGGGATGCGTGACGCTGCCCGAGCCGACGCTGGAGGAGTTCTTCGACTACGCGGTGATCGACCCGGGCGAGGTGCTGCTCGAGCAGCGCGACGACTATCTCGAATACGAGGCCGGCTTCGCCGACCATCCGCAGGACGCCCCGGGCGCCGAGGCGCATTCCCAGGTGCAGGAGGCCTTCTGATGGCGACCATGACTCTCGCGAAAGCCCTCAACGCCGGCCTGCGGCGCGCGCTGGAGGCCGACCCGAAGGTGCTGTTGGCCGGCGAGGACATCGGCAAGCTCGGCGGCGTCTTCCGGATCACCGAGCATCTGCAGCGTGACTTCGGCGCCGACCGGGTGATCGACTCGCCGCTGGCCGAGTCGGGCATCCTCGGCACCGCGGTCGGCCTGGCCATGCGCGGCTACCGACCGGTCGTCGAGATCCAGTTCGACGGCTTCGTCTACCCGGCCTACGACCAGATCGTCTCGCAGGTGTCGCGGCTGTACTTCCGCACCCACGGGCACCTGAAGATGCCGATCGTGATCCGCATTCCCTACGGCGGCGGGATCGGCGCGATCGAGCATCACTCCGAATCGCCCGAGGCGTATTTCGCGCACACTCCGGGCTTGAAGGTGGTCACCTGCTCGAACCCCCTGGACGCCTACTGGATGATGCAGCAGGCGATCGGCTCGAACAACCCGATCGTGTTCTTCGAGCCGAAGCGGCGCTACCACGAGAAGGGCGAGGTCGAGACCGACATCGAGCCGATGCCGCTGTTCCAGGCCCGCGTGGTCAAGCCCGGCGACGATCTCACCCTGATCACCTACGGTCCGATGGTGCGCACCTGTGTTGAGGCCGCGATCGCCGCCGGTGAGGAGGGCCACGACATTGAGGTCATCGACCTGCGCTCGCTGGCTCCGCTCGACATGGCCACCGTGATCGAGTCGGTGACCAAGACCGGTCGGGCGATCGTCGTCCACGAGGCGGCGATGACGCTGGGCATGGGCTCCGAGATCGCCGCCCGGCTGCAGCAGTCCTGCTTCTACTCGCTGCAGGCGCCGGTGCTGCGAGTGACCGGCTACGACATCCCCTATCCGCCCAGCAGGGTGGAGTCCGCCTATCTGCCCGATCTCGACCGGGTGCTCGACGCCGTCGACCGCTCCATGGCTTACTGAGGAGAATGCGATGAAGGAATTCCACCTGCCCGATCCCGGTGAGGGACTGGTCGAGGCCGACATCGTCCGCTGGGTGGTCGCCGAGGGTGACCAGGTGAAGGTGAACGACATCCTGGTCGAGATCGAAACCTCCAAGTCGATCGTGGAACTGCCCTCACCATGGGCCGGGCGGATCGCCCGGCTGATGGTCGAGGAGGGGGCCACCGTCGAGGTCGGTGCACCGATCGTGCTGATCGACGACGGGGTCGCTGCCGCGGCGCCGGCCGAGCCGCCAGCGCCGGCGGACGCGACCGACGCAGCGCCGGCGCAAACCGCCGAGGCTCCGGCCGCGGAGCCCGCGGAGGCGGCGGCTAGCCAGACCGATGCACCCGCAGAGCCGGCCCAGGAGTCCGAGGCCTTCCTGGTCGGTTACGGCGTGAAGTCCTCCTCGCTGGCCCGGCGTCCGCGCAAGACCCCGGGCGGTGTCGGCAAGCCGATCGGGCCGGTCACGGATCAGGTGCACGACTCCTATGCCGCCGACCAGCCGGTGTCGCGTCCGATCGATCAATCGACCACCACCGGACCGCTCAGCGCGGAGGCCAGCGGTGACCCGCTGCCCCGGCCGGGCAGGACGCCCAAGCCGGCCTCGGCTGCCAAGCGGGCGCTGGCGAAGCCGCCGGTACGCCGTTTGGCCCGCGATCTCGGCCTCGACCTGGACGCCGTCCAGGGCACCGGTCCGGAGGGCACGATCACGGCCGACGACGTGCTGACCGCCGCCGTGCTGTCCCGCGGGGTGCCGGAGGCCGCGGCGGGCATCACCTCGCGGGTGCCGCTCAAGGGCGTCCGCCGCGAGATGGCCCGGACGATGGCCGAGTCGTACAAGGTGCCCACGGCGACCGTCATCATGCAGACGGACGTGACCGCCTCGATGGACCTGGTCGAACGGCTGCGCGCCCGCCGCGAGTTCGGCGGTCTGCGGGTGTCGCCGCTGCTGATCTTCGCCAAGGCCGCCTGCCTGGCGATCGCCCGCAACCCCGACATCAACTCGACGCTCGACATGGCCGCCACCGAGATCGTCCGCAACGAGGACGTCAACCTCGGCATCGCCGCGGCCACCCCGCGCGGTCTGCTGGTGCCGAACATCAAGCAGGCGAACCAGATGAACCTGGTTCAGCTGGCCGAGGCGCTGCACAACATGGTTCAGGTGGCGAAGTCGGGAAAGGTCTCCGCCGAGGACATGCACGGCGGCACCTTCACCATCACCAACGTGGGCGTCTTCGGGGTGGACGGCGGCACGCCGATCCTCAACCTGGGCGAGTCGGCGATCATGTGCCTGGGCACCATCGCGCGGCGTCCGTGGGTGATCGGGAAGGGTGCCGACGAGCAGATGGTGATCCGCTCGGTGTGCACATTGTCGCTGACCTTCGACCACCGGCTGGTGGACGGCGAACTGGCCTCCAAATTCCTCAGCGATGTCGCCGCGATCCTGGCCGATCCCGGGTTGGCGATGATGTTCTGACACCGCTGGAAACAAGGATCGGGATCGGGCACGGTTGGCGGTGCCCGATCCCGATCGTTATTTGCGGATGGTCTATCGTCTGACCATCCGCACGGCCGCTTCACGCCGTGACTCGCCACTGTGCAGATCGATCTCGTACGATCTCGGGATGGCTGGCGTGGACGACACGACCTACGCGTTCGGCGGGTTCGTGCTGGACGCCGCCCGGCTGGAGCTGCGGCGCTCGGGTTCGGTTGTGCATGTCGAGCCCCAGGTTTTCGATGTTCTCAAGTACCTCATCGACCACCGAACGCGGGTGGTGCGCAAGGAGGAACTGCTCGACGCGGTGTGGGGTTCCAGGTTCGTCAGCGAGTCCACGCTGTCGAGCCGACTCAAGGACGCCCGCCGCGCGGTCGGCGACGACGGGGCGACGCAGCGGGTGATCCGGACGGTGATCGGACGGGGCTACCAGTTCGTCGCCGAGGTGACGACGGGCGCTCCGGACGCGGTCAGTCTGTCCGGACGCGAAGGCGCCGATCCGTACTCCCAGACGATCCACTTCTGCACCGCGGCCGACGGCACCCGCCTTGCCTGGGCCAGGAGCGGCAGCGGGCGCCCCTTGCTGAAGGCGGCCAACTGGATGGCGCACCTCGATCTCGATCGCGACAGCCCGGTGTGGGGTCATTGGCTGCGTGACCTCTCGCTGCGCTACACGCTGATCCGCTACGACGAGCGCGGTTGCGGACTCTCGGACTGGGACGTAAGCGGCTTCGGCTTCGACGACTGGGTCGAGGATCTGCGCCTCGTTGCGGACGAGGCGGGGCTGGATCGCTTCCCTCTGCTCGGTCTGTCGCAGGGCGCGGCGGTCGCCGTCGCCTTCGCCGCGCGCTTCCCCGAACGCGTGTCGCACCTCGTCCTGGTCAGCTCCTACGGCCGTGGACGGATGGTTCGGTCGACCACCGATGCGCAACGGCGAGAGGCGGCCCTGGACTTGGAACTCGCCAGCGTCGGCTGGCAGCGCGACGATCCATCATTTCGCCAGGTGTTCACATCGCAGTTTCTGCCGGACGCGGATCAACTTCAGTGGGATGCGTTCAACAACCTGCAGCGGCAAACGACCTCGCCTGAGAACGCCGTGGAGTTCTTGCGGACCTTCGGGCTGATCGATGTGACCGCGGAGGCGTCCGAGGTGCGGTGCCCGACGCTCTTCCTGCATTCCCGCGGCGACCTGCGCCAACCGCTCGCCGAGGCGACGGCGTTTGCTGCCGCGATCCCGGGCAGCCGTCTGGTCACCCTGCCCAGTCGCAACCATCTGGTGCTGGCCGACGAGCCGGCGTGGCCTCAGCTGCTCGACACGGTCGACGCGTTCCTCGGCGGCTGAGCCGGCGCTGTCGCGGCCGGATCTCCACGGCCTCTACCGACCCTCTCCACACCGTCGCCAGACCCGAGCGCCATGGTGGACACCGTGCATGTCGGCGGCACAGACCACCCAGCCACCAAGGCTGTCAGACCCCGAGGGACCACCTCGAAAGGACCACCGCAATGAACACCAACGACACCGCGTCGGGCATCCTGTTCGCCACGACACCCGCCGACGGCCACACCGTCCCCGCTCTGCCCATCGCCCGCGCGCTGATCGAGCGCGGCCACCGAGTCCGCTGGTACGCCGGCCGAAAGTACGCCGACCGGATCCGCGCGATCGGCGCGGAGTACCTGCCGATGAGCGAGCACGACTTCAGCGTGATCGGCTTGGACGAGTACTTCCCCCTCCGCGCGCAGCTGTCCGGGACGGCCAAGCTGAAGTTCGACATGACCGATGCTTTCGCTCAACCAGCCCGAACCCATCTGAGCGACCTGCGGGCCGCGCTGGACCGCGAACCTGCCGACCTGATCGTCGGTGACACGGGCATGATCGCCGGGCCCATGCTCACCGAACTCGGCGGGCCGCCGTTCGCCGCGCTCGGGATCAGCGTGGTCGGTTTCCCCAGTGACGACGTTCCGCCGTTCGGTCTCGGGCTCGGGCCCACGATGAGCGCCCTCGGCACGCTTCGGAACCGGCTGCTGCACACCCTTGTCCGGCGGACGCTGTTCGCCGGCATGAGCCGCGCCGTCAACCAGATCCGCTCCGACGTCGGTCTGCCGGCCCGCGACGAGATCGTCTTCGAGTACATGCTGCACGCCGCGCTCTACCTTCAGCTCGGCGCGCAGGGCTTCGAGTACCGGCAGCGGGATCTGCCCCAGCACATCCGTTTCGTCGGACCGGTCCGGCCCCAACCGATCGAGGGATGGGCCGAGCCCGACTGGTGGGCGGATCTGGACGCCGGCAAGCCGGTGATCGTCCTCAACCAGGGCACGGTGGCCACCGATCCCACCCAGCTGCTGCGCCCCGGTCTGACCGCACTCGCGGACGAGGACGTGCTGGTCGTCGCGGTGACCGGCGGCCGTGACCCCGGCGAACTCGGTCCGTTGCCGGCGAACGCCCGGGTGGAGCGATTCATCCCGTTCGAACAGCTGTTGCCCAAGGCCGATGTGCTGGTCACCAACGCCGGCTTCGGTGCGGTCCAGCTCGCTTTGGCCGCCGGGGTGCCGATCGTCGCCGCCGGCAAGACCGAGGACAAGGTGGAAGTGGCCGCCCGGGTTGCCTACTCCGGGGTCGGCATCGACCTGCGTACCCAGACGCCGCGACCGGAAGCGATCACCGACGCCGTCCGGCAGGTACTGAGCGACGAGCGCTTCGGGCGTCGGGCGCGCGAACTGCAGGCCGAGATCACCGCTGCGGGGCGCGAGCTGGGGGCTGTCGATCAGTTGGAGGCCCTGCTGGTGAACCGGCAACGGGCTGGGGCTGAGTTCGCGACGGCGCGGCGGCCGTGACCGACGGACCGGACGCCCGGAGTCTCACTCCCACCACCTGACGGCGAGATCCCGCTCGACGATCTCGCGGTCCTCGTCGTCGGCGATCGCAATCGAGGTGGCCTCCGTCCACTCGAGGCGGGCCTCGTCCTCGCGCCCCAGGGCATGCAGGGCGCGGGCCCGCAGCTCGTGGGCATAGGCCAGGTCGAAGTCGGCCAGCCCGGCGGCGACGCAACCGGCGAGGCAGCGATCCCCGTAGTCGAGGGCCAGTTCGCCGGCACCGGCGGCCAGCCAGGCCTTGCCGATGAGATATAGCGCGCGGACCTCGTTCTCGCGTCGTTTGGACGCCACCCGGTCCCAGTGGAAGGCCGCGGCGTAGGCGCTGCGCAGGGCGGCCTCGGCGCTCAGCGGCTCGGCCTCCAGCAGGTCGAACGTGGCGTTGTTGGCCTCGGCCGCCTGCTGTCGGTGCCAGTCCTTGCTGGTGGTCTCGGCGTCCGGCTCGGAGCCGCGGGCGTAGCGGGGCGGCAGTGGCGTGCCGGTCTCGATCAAGCTCTTCAGTCCGTCGAGCACGTAGGGCCAGCCGGAGCCGACGCTGGCCGCGGTGAGCGGGCTGAACGCCAGGTCGCCGTGCACCACCCGCAGCAGCGTCAACCCGTCACCGGCCTCGGTGAGAGTCCAGGTCACCCGGCTGGCCGGCTCTTGCGCGAGCGCCTCGTCGTAGCGCACCCGCCAGGTCTGGACGAGCCGGTGCGGCGGATCCAGTTCCTCGATGACGCCGTCGACTCCAAGGCTGCCGTCGGCCAGCACCGACCGGTATTCGCCACCGGCGACGGGCGGCGCCTCGAACGAGCTGCCGAAGAAGTACTGACGGGTGAAGGCCGGGTCGACGATCGCGTTCCAGACGGTCTCGATCCCGGCGCGAATGTAGATCTGGTAGACGTGCGACGTGGTCATCGCTGCTCCTGTTCGAGTCCGGCCTTCAGCCCGACCATCGCGATGCTGAACGGCTCTGCGTACTTGCTGATCCATCGGTTGGCGATCTCGGCGATCGGCACCGGGTTGAGGAAATGGCGCTTGCTTCGGCCCTGCTTGAGCGTCGTCACCAAGCCGGCCTCCTCCAGGACGGCAAGGTGCTTCATCACCCCGAACCGGGTCATCGCCGGAAAGCGCGCGACCAGTTCGGTCAGTGTCTGGCCGTCGGCGGTGAACAGGGCGTCGAGGATCGCGCGACGGGTGTCGTCCGCCAGTGCCTTGAACACGTCGCCCTGCATGCCGCGATAATAGGTGACTAAAAGGTCACATATCAATCCACTGCGCGCCGGACAGCTGCGCGGGATAGGCCTGGCCGGCGTCGCCGAGCCCGTCCAGGCCGAGCGGTTCGGACGCCTTCGCCGCCCGCTCGGCGCGTCCGACCCCGGCCAGCTCCAGCGGGTAGGCGATGGGTGCGGGAGTCGAAAAGGCTGGCGTGCTGGGTTGGCGATAGACCTTCTCGAGGTCGGTGACGGCGATCGCAGGATGTCTCTCCGTGCCGCAGGTGACAAGGGGAGATGGGCATCGCGATGAGGGAGGTCGGCCGACTGTCGCCGGCCGCCCCTCGGAATTGTTCTCAGAACACGAACGAACCGAACAGCAGCAGCGACAGCCCCAACCCGATCACCAGGTTGGCCACCGTCGCCGCTCCGAACGCGGCCACCGGACGCCAGCCGAACCGCCGGATGCTGGAGGGGTTGAACTCCAGGCCGATGCTGATGAAGGCGAAGATCAGGAACCAGGTGCGCAGGTCGTTCGCCACGCCGATGGTGGCCGAGGAGACCGCCGCCGGGACGCTGCCGGCGTAGATCGTGGCGATCACCGACGCCGCCAGGAAGCCCAGCACGAACTTCGGGAATCGCTGCCATACCGCGGCCGCGCCGGGGCGCTGCTCCCCTGACCCGCGGTCGATCCGCAGGGTGAAGTACAGCGTCAACAGGATCGCCGCGACGCCCAGCAGGGCGTTCTGGGTGACTTTGACGATGGTGGCGATCTGCAGCGCCTGTTCGCCTGCCAGCGTGCCGGCCGCGGTGACCGCAGCCGTGGTGTCGATGTTGCCGCCGATCCAGGCCCCGGTCACGGCGTTGCTGAGGCCGAGCAGGCCGGCCAGCCAGGGCACCAGGAAGATCGCAGGAAGTGCGAACACGATCACCAGGCTGGCGGTGTAGGCGAGGTCCTCCTTCTTCGCCTTCACCGCGCCGGCCGCCGCGATCGCGGCACTCACCCCGCAGATCGAGACCGCACTGGAGAGTAGTGCCCGCAGCCGGTCCTCCACCCCCAGCCGACCGGCGATCCACCAGGTGAAGAAGAAGACGAAGGTGATCAGCAGCACCGCCTGCGCGATCGCCGGGCCGGCGGCCCGGATGATCACGGCGAAGTTGATCGAGGCGCCGAGCAGCACCAGCCCGGTCTTGATGAAGAACTCGGTCCGGAAGCCCGGCAGCAGCCGGTCGCGCAGCCCGGTCGAGGTAAGCACCAGATTGCCGAGCAGGCCCAGCACGATGGCGTAGATCGGGAACTCGATGGATTTGGCTACCGCGCCGAAGGCGGTGCCCTTGGTCCAGGCGGGCACGCCCTCGGTGAGGGTGTGGGCGCCGATGCCGAGCACCAGCACAACCGCAAGACCGCCGGCGAAGCCGGCCCAGTTGAACGAAGTGCGGACGGTCGGCTCGTCGGGGATCGCCGCCGGGACGCCGGTCGGCGCGGCGTCGGCGGCATGGGCGTGCGGCTGGCGGAGGCTCATGGGATCAGCCCCTGCGGGATGAGGCCGGACAGGACCAAGCCGAGTATGACGAGGCCGACCAGGACAGCCAGCCAGTCCTCGTTGATCGAGAATTTGCCGGCCTGGTCGGGTGCGTCGGCGGTGGTCGCGATGGCACCGCCGGAATCGGATGTGGGCATGGGAATACCTCCCAGAAAATAGGGCATGAGAAATGTGAATCTCGGACGAGATGCGAATTATCCGTTGCGGCGCCGCAGCGTCGAGGAGACGATGTGGGTGGGCCGATCGGAGGTTCAGTGCCGCACCGGGCGTGGGACGCTCAGGCGCAGGCAGAGCAGCAGAAGCGACAACAGACGTTGTCACGGCGCATTCGACGGCCTGGGAGCAGGCGAGTCGTCATGGTGCTCATGACCGGAACATTAGCAAAGAACTTTCCCGAAAGAGAATACCAATCCGAATGTCGGCACGATTCGCGCCGAGCTGGGGCGGGGGCAGTCGTCAATCTCTGCGGATGAGTCTCGATGCCTCCCTCGGATAGCTGTTGGGTGAGAGGTGGGCTGAGACGCCCCGGTGGAGTGCTCGCCCATGGCCGACGCAGGAGCACCCATCGTCCGGCCTGCCTTGGGTGTGGTCCACGAAGCGGCGGGCGTTTGACCGGACCTTCACCTATGCATACAATCCCCATGTGTTTACTAGGAATAAGTGGAGTTGCTGGAGGCTTGTCGTCCGGCTCCGCTGTCATTCCTTCGGAATGCGCTGATCGCAGCACTGGACCTTGAGTGGCTCGGGAAGCCACGAGCCATGAGCCGCGATCGACGGACGAAACCAATCGGCACACCTGAGCGCCCACCCGGACGGACGGGGCCACCCTCCGGGTTGAGAGGATTCCCATGACAGTCGTCGACGAGAAGATCGTCGCCCAGCCACCGGCCACCCGGCCCGACCAGGAGCGTGCTCGAACCCGAGCCGTCCCCTGGCGGCGCTGGGCGATCAACGCCGGCGTGTTCGCCGGGGTCATTGCGGCGTGGTGGGCGCTCACCGCGTCCGGGCTGATCGCCCCGCTGTTCCTGCCCAGCCCGCAGGCCGTGGTCGGCGCGTTCATCGACGCCAACAGCTGCCGTCCGATCCAGGAGGGCAGCGTCCGGATCGTCTGCGGCTCGCAGGGCTACTTCCTCTGGGAGCATCTGCTCGCCAGCCTGCAGCGGATCGGCGTGGGCGTGGTGTTCGGCATCGCCGTGGGTGTGCTGCTCGGCTACACGATGGCCCTCGCCCCGGTGTTCGGACGCCTGTTCGAGCCGTACCTGAACTTCCTGCGCTCGCTGCCGCCGCTGGGCTACATCGGCCTGCTGATCGTTTGGTTCGGCATCGGGGACACCTCGAAGGTGTGGCTGCTGTTTCTGGCGGCCTTCCCGCCCATCGCGATGGCCACCATCGACGGCGTCCGGGGTATCCGGGTCGACCGGATCCAGGCCGCGCAGGCGATGGGCGCCAAGCCGGTGCATGTGCTGCGGCACGTCATCATCCCGGCCAGCCTGCCGAGCATCCTGAGCGGTATCCGGATCGCCACCGGCTTCGCCTGGACGACAGTGGTCGCGGCCGAACTCAACAACGGCATCCCCGGCATCGGCGGCCTCGCCTACCTGGCCGGCACCCAGTTGCAGACCCCGTTGACCATCGCCTGCATCATCGTTATCGGCTTGGCAGCGATCGCGCTCGACGGCGGCATCAAGTACATCGCCGGCCTGCTCGTCCCGTGGCAGGGCAAGGCCTGACATGTCCCCGTCCCGCGAGAGGAAATCCACATCCATGAGGAACCGCCTGTTCCGTCGAGCGCCGCTGGCGGTGTTGGCCTGCGCGCTGACGCTGCCGCTCGCCCTGGCCGCCTGCACCACGGCCCGCGAGGCGGAGGCCCGGGCCAACGCGGGCAACGGCACAGCCGTCCAGTGCCCGGTCGAAGTGAACAAGTCCGCCACCGGCGCCGTCCGGCTGGGCTGGCAGGCCATCCCGGGCGCGAACCTGCTGGTCAAGGACAAGGGCTGGATCGAGGCCTGCCTGCCGAACGTCAGCGTGACCTGGATCAAATTCGATTCCGGCGCCGACGTGGTGCAGGGCTTCGGGTCGGGCTCGGTCGACCTGTCGACGCTGGGCTCCAGCCCGGCCACCAAGGCGCTCTCGGCGCCGCTCAACGTCGACATGCAAGTGGTCTGGATCGACGACGTGATCGGTGCCGCGGAATCGCTGGTGGTGAAGGACCCGGACGTGAAGAAGCTGGCCGATCTTCGCGGCAAGACCATCGCCGTCCCGTTCAGCTCGACGTCGCACTTCAGCCTGCTGATGGCCCTGCAGGCCGCGAACCTGACTCCCGGCGCCGACGTGAAGCTGATCAACCTCAGCCCCGACAAGATCCTGGCCGCCTGGACCGGCAGCGAGGTCGACGCCGCCTGGGTCTGGGATCCCGTACTCAGTGAACTGACCGAGCACGGCCACATCATCACCGGTAGTCAGCAGACTGCGGCAGACGGCAAACCAACCTTCGACCTGGAAGGTGCGACGCGAAAGTTCGTCAGCGCCAACCCTGGTTTCATGGACACCTGGACGGCGCTGCAGGACCATGCGGTCGGGTTGCTGACCGGCGCCGATCAGCAGGCCGCGGCCCAGTCGGTTGCGGTGCAGCTGGGCAGTACGCCCGAGGCCGTCCGCACCCAGCTCAAGGGCTACAGCTACCCCCGCGCCGCCGACCAGGTGAAGCTCCTGGCCGAGCTGCCGGGTCAGCTGAAGGCAACCGCCGAGTTCCTCGCCACCCAGGGCGAGGTGGCCGCCGTCAGCGACCTGTCGGTCTACCAGGCCGGCATCTATCAGACGTCCATCGAGAAAGTAGCGAAACGATGACAACTGCCGCCGACAACGTGGTGACACCGAAAATCCGATTCGACCGGGTCACCAAGACCTACGCCACCGACAGCGGCGAACCCGTGGTCGCGCTGACGGAGACCTCCTTCGACATAGCCGAGGGCGAGTTCGTCTGCGTGGTCGGACCTTCCGGCTGCGGCAAGTCGACGCTGATGCAGATGCTCGCCGGCTTCCACGCGCCGTCGTCCGGGCAGACGCTGGTCGATGGCGTGCAGGTGCGGCGTCCGGACGCCGACCGTGGCGTGGTCTTCCAGCAGGCGAACCTCTACCCGTGGCTGACCACCCGCGGCAACGTGGAGCTCGGTCCCCGGATCCGAGGGGTCGGCAAGGCCGAACGCCGCGAGCAGGCGGAGCGGTTCCTGCAGATGGTGGGTCTGTCGCTGTTCGCCGACCGCAAGCCCTACGAGCTTTCGGGCGGCATGCAGCAGCGGGCACAGATCGCCCGAGTGCTCGTCAATGACCCCAAGGTGATCCTGATGGATGAGCCGTTCGGCGCGCTGGACGCACTCACCCGTGAGCGGATGCAGGTCGAGCTGCTGCAGATCTGGCGCGAACGGCGCAAGACGCTGGTGTTCATCACCCATGACGTCGAGGAGGCGATCTTCCTGGGTACCCGGGTGATCGTGATGACCGCCCGCCCGGGGCGGGTGTTGCTGGACCTGCCGGTCGACCTCCCGGACGGCCTGACGCCCGCCGAACTCAGGGCCGATCCACGCTTCGTCGAGTTGCGCGACACGCTGCTGGACGCCATCCACCGGGCCCAGGACGAGGTCGCCGCCTAAAGCCACCGCAGGGTGAAGCCCAGCCCCGTCGGTTGAGCTTGTCGAACCCTTGCCGTGCGCACAGGTTGGTTCCGGTCTCGGCAAGCTCGACCAAGATCAGCACCTTCTTCAACGCCACGAATGCCCCGATCCGCCGCCGTTCGCCGGCAGTGGATCGGGGCCATGGCGTTGCCGAACGGGCTCGGCCGCCGCGACGCCGCCGGGATCAGATCTCCGGGGCAGCCAGCCGGTGGTAGGTGTGGTCGCGGTAGATCAGCGGTCGTAGCCCCGAACTCCAGGCGGCCGCTGCCTGGGCGACGATCAGCCGGCTGCCCGCGGCGGGGACGCGGGACCGCACCCGGCCCTCGATCCAGCCGGAGCAACCCGCCAGCACCGGCTCGCCGGTCGGCAGCGGATGCCAGCCACCGGCGGCGAACCGGTCGATGCCACTGGTCGCGAAGCGAGCCGCGACGTCGGCCTGGTCCTCGGCGAGGAAGTTGATCATCACCCGCCGGACGCGGCTCAGCGCCGACCACGACGAGGACGCCTCGTGCACCGAGAAGGCGAACAGTGGCGGCTCGGCCGAGACCGAGATGACCGAGGTCGCGGTGAACCCGTAGGCCCGGCCGCCGTCGTGCAGGGTGACCACCGCCACGCCGGCCGGATGCCCCCGGAAGATCATCCGGAACCGGTCGGCGTCGATCCCCTGCTCGCCGCCGACGATCGGCTGGGCGGTCACGCCAGCACCCCGCCGAGGCCACTGTGAGCGTGCTGACCGATCGAGACGCCACTGGCGGCGGGCCGGTCCAGGCCGTAGTGCTCGCGCAGGGTCCGCCCGGTGTACTCGGTGCGGAACAGGGAGCGCCGGCGCAGGATGGGGATGACCTCGTCCACGAAGGTGGTCAGGTCGCCGGGCAACGCCGGCGGCATCACGTTGAAGCCGTCGGCGGCGCCGGTGCTGAACCATTCCTCGATGGTGTCGGCGACCTGCTCGGGGGTGCCGTGGAAGGTGCGGTGACCGCGTCCGCCGCCGAGTCGCCGGACCAGTTCGCGGACGGTCAGCCGCTCCCGCCGGGCGAGTTCGACGATCAGCGTGTACCGGCTGCGGTTGCCCTCGATCTCGTCCGCCTCAGGCAGGTCCGCCGGCAACTGCCGGTCCAGCGGCAGATCCTCCAGGGGGAGCCGAAGGATGCGGGCGAGTTCCTCGCGTCCGAGTTCGGGGTTGATGTGTTCGTCGAACAGCCGGCTGCGCGCCTCGGCGTCGGCCTCGGTGGCACCGATGATCGGCACCAGCCCGGGCAGCACCTTGATGCCCTCGGGATCCCGTCCGAGGCCGGACGCGCGGCGCTTTAGGTCGGTGTAGAAGGCGCGGGCGTCGTCGATGCTCTGCTGGGCGGTGAATACCGCCTCGGCGTACCGGGTGGCGAACGAACGGCCCGCCTCGCTCGCTCCGGCCTGGACCAGCAGCGGCCAGCCCTGCGGCGAGCGGGAGACGTTCAACGCTCCGGCCACCGAGAAGAACTCGCCGCGGTGGGCCGCCGGATGCACCCGTTCGGGGTCGGCCCAGACCCCGCGCTGCTTGTCGGCCAGAATCGCGTCGTCGGCCCAGCTGTCCCACAACTTGAGCGCGACGTCCACGAACTCGGCCGCCCGGCGGTACCGGTCGGCATGGTTCGGGTGCTCGTCCAAGCCGAAGTTGCGGGCGGCGTCCGGCACCTCGGTGGTGACGATGTTCCAGCCCGCCCGGCCGGCACTGACGTGGTCCAACGAGGCGAACCGGCGGGCCAGGTTGTAGGGCGAGTTGTAGCTCGTCGAAGCCGTGGCGATCAGCCCGATCCGCTCGGTCGAGGCGGCGACGGCCGCCAGCAGCACCGTGGGGTCGAGCACGCTGGTCGGACGCCGGTGAACCGGGAAGACCGCAGGATGGTCGGCCAGGAAGATCGAGTCGAAGGTGCCGCGTTCCGCGATCCTGGCCAGACGCACGTAGTGGTCGAGCCCCGTGCCCCCCGAGACGTCCGACTCGGGCAGCCGCCAGGCGGCCTCGTGATGGCCCACGTTCATCACGAAGGCGTTCAGGTGCAGCTGTCGGGGCTTCTGGGATGTGGTCACCGGGAGACATTAACATGGTTTGCCTACGGATTTAATAGGAAATCTATCGTCAGGCATCCTGCGACCAGATTGCATCGGGATTGACGATGGATTCCTTCCGCCGGACGATGAGGCCATGTCCGAGGTCGATGCCTTCTGCGCGGCGTTCCCGCAGGCCTACTTGGCCTTCCACCGCCGTGACGGACGCCGGGGCGGGCTGACCAACGCCTCTCGCTCGGTGCTCACCCATCTGGCCGGCTCGGGGCCCATCACCATCGGCGAGGCGGCCCGGCACCTGGACCGCGCCCAGTCGGTGGTGAGCGAGATCGTCAGCCAGCTGGAGGGCCACGGGCTGCTGGAACGCGAGCCCGATCCCGCCGACCGGCGCCGGACTCTGGTCTGGCTCACCGAGGCCGGCATGGACCGGCTGCGGGACGACTCCGACGTCCTCGACCGCACCCTGGTCGCCGAGGCGATGGACCATCTGGACGACACCACCCGCCGCGCCCTGATCGACGGCCTGCAGGCCCTGATCGCCGCGGCCCGACGAAAGGCACGACCATGACCACACCTACCGCGTCCTGCCAGAGCTGCGGCATGCCGATCGAGACCGGTCACTACTGCGAGTACTGCACCGACGCCGAGGGCAACCTGCAGGATTTCGACACCCGCTTCGCCGCCATGGTCGGCTGGCAGCGCCGCCGCCACCCCGATCAGCCGCAGGCCACCATCGAAGAGCAGACCCGGGCCTACATGGCGACCATGCCGGCCTGGCGCGACCACCCCCGGCTGGCCGGCGCCTCCGGGGGCTGAGGTCTCGCGACAAAGGGGTATGGGGTGTGATCAACACTCGCCCGGTCTGACAGTCTGGAGCCATGGCCCGAAGCGATGTGCTGATCACCCCGGACGAACTGGACGGCGTCCTCGCCGATGTCGACGTGCTCGACGTCCGCTGGCAGCTGGGTGAGCCGGCCGGAGCCGGCCGCGTCCGCTACCGGGATTCCCACCTGCCAGGCGCCCGCTTCCTCGACCTCGAATCCGTACTCACCCGGCACGGAGAGCCGATCGAGGGGCGCCACCCCCTGCCCAGGGCCGACCAGCTCGCCCGCGGCCTGGGCCTGCTGGGGGTCGACGGCACCCGTCCGATCGTGGTCTACGACGAGGCGGGTTCCTTCGCCGCCGCGCGGGCCTGGTGGGTGCTGCGCTGGGCCGGATTGGACGTCCGGGTGCTGGACGGCGGTGTCGACGCCTGGACGTCCCGCAACCGCCCGATGACCAGCGGCGACACCCAGATCGACGCGGTGTTGTTGCAGCTGACCACCGGGCACCTGCCGACCATCGACGCCGACGCCGCGGCGGGCTTCGAGGGCACCCTGATGGATGCCCGCGCACCCGAGCGGTACCGCGGCGAGACCGAACCCATCGATCCCGTCGCCGGGCACATCCCGGGCGCGGTCAATGTCCCGGTGAGCGGCTTCTTCGCCGACGACGGCAGACTCCCCGAACAGGACCGCCTGCGGGAACTGCTCGGCGAGCGGACCGGTCCGCTGGGCGCCTACTGCGGTTCGGGGGTGAGCGCCGCGCAACTCGTGCTGGCCGGTGCCGCGCTCGACCGCGAGGTCGCCCTCTACCCCGGCTCCTGGTCGGCCTGGAGCAACGACCCGGCGCGTCCCATCGCGACGGGGGAGTCCGGGCCCGCATGAGCTACCCGACCACGGCACGCACCCTGCTCGACAACATCGAGTCCAATCTGCGCGGCGTCCGGGCCCGGGTCGGCGACCGGCAGGTGCTGGCCGCGGTGAAGGCCAACGGCTACGGTCACGGCGCGGTCGCGGTGGCGGCGATGATCGAGCAGCGGCGGGCGGCCGACTGGCTCGGGGTGGCCACTGTCGACGAAGGACGCCAGCTGCGCCGCGCCGGCATCACCCTCCCGATCCTGAAACTGTCGCCGACCCGGGGCCGAGACGAGGTGAGTCGTGCCCTGGTCTCGGCGCTCACCCTGACCGTCGTCGACGAGGCGTCGGTGCGGGAGGCGTCCGAGGTCGCGGAGCGGGTGGGCCTGACCGGCGTCGCGGTGCATCTGAAGGTCGACACCGGCATGCGCCGGGTCGGCGTCGAGCCCGCCGCGGCGCCGGCCCTGGCGGCCCGGATCGTGGCCGACGACCACCTCCACCTGCAGGGCCTGTTCAGCCACCTGCCGGTCTCGGACACCCCGGACGGCGTCGACTTCACCCGTGCGCAGGCCGAACTGTTCCGTGCCACGGCCGCCGCGGTCGAGGGCGCCGCCGGTCCGGTCGAACTCAAGCATCTGGCCAACTCCGGTGCCGTGCTGGGACATCCGGAGACCTGGTTCGACCTGGTCCGGCCCGGGATCATGATCTACGGCAGCCTGCCCGACCCGCAGGCTGAACGGACCGTCGAACTGCGCGCGGGGCTGGCCCTGACGACCCGGATCTCCTTCGTGAAACCCGTAGCCGAAGGCGAAACCGTGAGTTACGGCCGGACCTGGACGGCACCCCGCGACACCTGGATCGCCACCATTCCCGCCGGCTACGGCGATGGCTACTCGCGACTGCTCTCCAACCGGGGACGGGTGCTGATCGGCGGGGCGTCCTACCCCATCGTCGGCCGGGTCTGCATGGACCAGACCATGATCGACCTGGGTCCCGCTCCGATCGCGGCCGTCGGCGACGAGGTCGTCCTGATCGGACGCTCGGGTGAGGAGGAGATCACGGTCGGCGAGATCGCCGAGTTGATGGGCACCATCCCCTACGAGGTCACCTGCCTGATCACCGGACGCGTCAGCCGCGACTGCCGGTAGGGGACCGCTGACCTCGTTGGTTCGAGTGCCGAGCAACCATCGTTGGTGAGCCCGTCGAACCCCCTGGCAGTGCTCCGGAATCCAGGGTCTGGTCAGGCGCGACCACCCTGAAGGGAGTCAGGGCCGGAGTTCGCGAACGGAGTCCCGCATCAGCAGCGGCATCGGCACCAGGACGTGTTCGGGGTCGACGGAATCGCTGAGCGCCATCTCCATCGCCCGCCGGCCCATCTCCTCGTAGGGCAGCAGCGCGGTGGTCAACGCCGGCCGCAGATGGGCCGCGATCACATCGTCGTCGAACGACACCACGGAGACGTCCTCGGGAATGCGCACCCCGCGTAGCTGCATGGCCTGGTAGGCGCCGAACGCCAGCCGGTCGTTGAGGCAGATCAGGCCGGTGAACTCGACGCCGGAGTCCAGCAGCTCGTTCATTCCCTCGAACCCGATGTCCGGCTCCCAGCGACGAGCCCGGTACCCGCACACGTGCAGGCCGCGTTCGGCGATGACCTCGTCGATCCCCGCGAATCGGGCGCCGATGGTCACGGTGTCGCCCCAGTCCGGCTCACGGTTCGGGTCGTAGCCGATGATGGCGATGTCGGTGTGACCGGCGTCGGCGAGCACCTCGGCGATCTGCCGGCCACCATCGTGATCGGCCGGCAGCACGGTCGGGTGCAGTTCGTCACTGGCCCCGTTGACCATGATCACCGGTACGTCCGACGGCACCGGTGGCACGTGGATCCGCCGCGCCTGCATGAAGCCCAGGATCACCGCGGCCGGTTCCCGGTCCAGCATGGTGAGCAGCGCGCGTTCGGCGCGAGCCGCATCGTGCCCGGTCTCGGCGATCAGCACCGTGTGGTCGCGGGCGTCCGCCTCCTGGAGCAGGCCGAGGATCATCGCCGACGCGAAGCGGGTGGTGGTGACGTCCGCTGAGAGGAAGGCGACGGTGCGGGTGGACCCCAGTCGAAGGCTGCGTGCCGCGTGGTTGGGCCGATACCGCAACTCTTCGGCCGCCGCCCGGATCCGTGCCGCCGATGAGGCGGAGAGCCGAGTTCCGGGCCGGTTGTTGAGCACCAGGCTGGCCGATGCGGTCGACACGCCCGCGCGCGCCGCGACATCGGCGAGCGTGACGCGCTTCCTCATCTCGGTCCTCTCTGGCCGGACTAGGCATGGATGCTAGCAGCGGCCCGATGAGGCCCCATGAGGCCCGATCTGCCGATCTGCCGAGGACGACGCCGCGGGTCGGTCCGAATCCGTTGACTACGCGATGCTAAATCGATTAGATTCGCGCCACACTCGGGCCGACGCCAGCGGTTGTCGCTGACTCCCGGCCCAAGGAATAAGGAGCAGCAGAGTGGCTGACATCACACGAAGAGCAATGCTCGCGACCCTGGGCCTCGGGGCGGTTGGGACCATCGTGTCCTGGCCGCGGCTCACGGGGCAAGACATTCCCGGACGAGGGCAGAGCGCCCTCACCATCGCCCTGTTCGGAACCGAGCAGGACGCTGCCCAACGACAGGGTCTGGTCGACGGGTTCCAGAAGAAGCACCCCGACATCCCGGTCCGGATCGTGGCGATCCAGGGCCAGGACTGGAGCGAGTACTTCGCCAAGATCCTCACCATGATCGCGGCCGGCACCCCGCCGGACGTGGTCACCGTCGCCACCGAGGGCACGCAGCTGTTCGCCTCTCGGATGGCCTATCCCCTGGACGAGTTCGTGCAACGCGACGCCGCCGAGATGGCGGAGTACTTCAACGACGTCCATCCGTCGCTGATCGAGGCGTTCTTCTACAAGGGCAGCCTCTTCCAGCTGCCCGACAACTTCAACGCGGCCAACGTGTTCTACAACAGCACGGCGCTGCAGCGGGCGGGAATGGAACGCCCGAACGACAACTGGACCGTCGACGACTTCTTCACCCTGGCCCGGGCGATGAAGAAGGGCAACCCCGGCACCTTCCTGCCCTACTTCTGGAACAACCGGCTCTGGGGCGGCGTCGTGCCGTGGCTGTACGTCAACAAGACCAGCTTCCTCACCGAAGAGAAGGCGCCGGGAGGCGATTGGTTCTGGCCGCGCTTCTACCCCAACGAGCCCCCCCGGGGTGGCGGCTATCTGTGGGAGAACGCGGATGCGACCAACCCGGCCTCCGTGGAGAGCTTCTCGGTGCTGCAGCGACTGGTCAGCGAAGGTCTGGCGGCCAACCCGGCGCAAGGTGGCGGCAACGAGTTGGTCGCACTGTTCTCCACCGGCGCGGTGGGAATGACGCCTGCGGGCGGGTTCTGGGTGCAGGGCCTGAAGGAGGCGGGCGTGGCCAACGACGCCTACGACGTGACCTACTTCCCGGCGATGAACGGCCAGCGCCACCAGTTCGGTGCCGGCGGCTACGCGATCATGGACATCTCGAAGCGCAAGGACGAGGCCTGGGAATGGCTGAAGTACTGCGTGTCGGTCGAGGGAATGTCGATCGCCCACAACAAGCCCGACTCGTCGCTGCCGCGCAAGTCGCTGAACGACAAGCTCTACGGCGCCGGGGTCGGCCCCGCGCACTGGAACGTCTTCTACGACACGCTGATCAAATTCCCGACCACCGGTCCGATGCCGGCACCGCCGCAGCAGGCGGCAGTGGAATCGGCGCTGCTCAAGAACGTGGTCAACACGATCATGAACGGGCCGGGAGGCGTCAAGCCCGGTCTCGATCTGATGCAGCGTGACCTCGAATTCGCACTGAAGGGACGCTGATGTCCGACTCAAATCCTCGAAAGAAGAATCGGGCACTGGTCTGGGTCTTCCTTGCTCCCACGGTGATCGGGCTGGGCCTGTTCAGCGTGGTGCCGATCATCGGCTCCGTCGTCCTGGCGTTCTTCCGCTGGGACATCATCACCGACCCCCAATTCGTCGGTCTCGACAACTTCAGCCAGATGGTGGTCAACCCGACGATCCGCGTGTCCTTCCTGAACACACTCGGATTCGTGGTTGCCGCGGTGATCGTGCAGCTCGCCGTCGCTCTGGGGCTCGCCATCCTGGTTCAGTCCAAGATGCCCAACTGGCTGCGAACGTTCTTCCGTTCGGCGCTGTTCTTCCCGCTGATCCTGTCGGCGGCGTCGGTGTCGCTGATCATGGCCTACCTGTTCAACTACGAGTTCGGTCTGGTCAACCAGTTCCTCACCTGGATCGGCATCGGCAAGGTGGGCTGGCTGACGACCGGCTTCGGCGCCAAGGTCGTGGTGCTGTTGGTCTACGTGTGGCAGAACTTCGGCTTCACCTTCCTGATGTTCATCGGTGGTGTCGCCGGCATTCCGAAGGAGGTGTACGAGGCGTCGTCGATCGACGGCGTGGTGGGCTGGTCGCAGTTCCGGCACATCACGATTCCGCTGATCAGCCCGACGATGCTGGTGGCGTCCGTGATGGCGATCATCAGCGCGCTGCAGATCTTCGATCAGCCGTGGGTTCTCACGCGTGGCGGCCCTGGTGACGAAACGCGGACCGCGGTGATGGTGATTTACGAGTCGGCTTTCCGTCAGCTCGATTTCGGCGGGGCATCGGCCGTCGGCATCGTGCTGACCCTCGTGATCATGCTGGTCACCGGTCTGCAGTTCCAGTTGAGCAAGCGCTACGTCTTCTACGGGTGAGGTTCCAATGAGCAATATTGACGCAGTCAAGACCCGATCCTCCCTGTCAGGACTCGGAACGTTTGCCAAGTATCTGGTGCTCGCCCTCGGCGTGTTCCTTACCCTCGGGCCTGTCGTCTGGACGCTGTACGCGGCGCTCAACCCGCAGGATCCGATCACCCACGAGGTCACACCCGGCCTCAGCGCCTTCGCCGATGTGTTCGAGAAGATCCCGGTCTGGTTGTACGTGTGGAACACGGCACTGGTGACGGTGCTGGTGGCCGCCGGCCAGATGATCAGCGCGGCGATGGCCGGTTATGTGTTCGCCCGGTTCGATTTCCGCGGCAAGAACGCACTGTTCGCCGTCGTGCTCGCCACGATGATGGTGCCGATGCAGGTGACGATCGTCCCGGTGTTCATGCTGATCCGTGGCATGGGCCTGGCCGACACGCTGCTGGCACTGATCATTCCGGCGTTGCCGACCGCGTTCGGCACGTTCCTGATGCGGCAGTACTTCATGGGCCTGCCCGCCGAACTCGGTGAAGCCGCCGAGATCGACGGCGCCGGTCCGTGGAAGACCTTCTTCAGCATCTACCTGCCGCTGTCCACGCCCGGTCTGGCGATCGTCGGAATTCTCGCGTTCAACTACCACTGGAACGAGTTCTTCCGTCCGCTGATCATGACCATCAGCGAGCAGAACTTCACCCTTCCGCTCGGCCTGGTGTCGCTGCAGGGCAAGCTTGGCAGCGGGTCGGTCTCGACCGTGCTGGCAGGCGTGATCATCTCGATGATCCCTGCACTGCTGGTGTTCATCTTCGGTCAGAAGCCGCTTCGCGAGGGCCTCACCGCAGGCGCCGGCAAGTAGGCGTGTTACCGGGATGCCCGTCACCGTCGGGTGGCGGGCATCTCGGCGTCCGATCCCCACGACAATCTGGTTGGAGCAGAGCATGACTCTCAGCATGAGCGAGGCGTTGCAGCGGGCGGAGGCCGCCGTCGGCGACCTGGCGAGGACGCGCAACGACCGGTGGTATCCGCGGCTCCACATCGCCGGAGTGGCCGGCTGGATCAACGACCCGAACGGCGTGTGCTTCTACAACGGTCGCTACCACGTGTACTTCCAGCACTACCCCTACGGCACCGACTGGGGGCTGATGCACTGGGGCCACGTGAGCAGCGCCGACCTGATCACCTGGCGCCGCGAGCCGATCGCGATGGCTCCCAGCCTGCCCGGCGACCGGGACGGCGTCTTCTCCGGCTCGGCGGTGGTCTCCGAGTCGGGTGTGTTGCACGTGTACTACACCGGGCACGTCTGGGACAACGGGGTTGACTTCACCGAGGGGGTCACCCAGAGCCAGATGCTGGCGGTCAGCAGTGACGGGAACCACTTCGACAAGCGGGGAGTGGTGATCGACAACCCGGAGGGCATTCCGCAGTTCCGCGATCCCAAGGTGTGGCGCCAGGGTGAGACCTGGTACCTGGTGGTCGGGGCGGGCACCTCGGACGGCCACGGCGAGGTCTGGCTCTACGAGTCGGACGACATGGTCGGCTGGCGATTCGACCGGGTGCTGTACCGCTCGTCACTGCCCGGCACGTTCATGCTGGAATGCCCGGACCTCTTCCCCCTCGGCGATCGATGGGTGCTGGTGTTCAGCCCCATGCGCCCCGGACCGGACGGCTACGAGCGCCGCAACATCCACAACGTCGGCTATGTCGTGGGGCACTGGCAGCCCGGCGGCGATTTCGAGGTGATCTCCGAGCACGCCGAGCTGGACTCCGGCGGCAATTTCTATGCGCCGCAGACGTTTGAGGCGCCGGACGGCCGACGCCTCCTGCTCGGCTGGATGGGCGGCTCCCCGGACCAGCCGATGCCGTCCCAGGCGGACGGCTGGTGCTCCCAGCTGACGGTGATGCGCGAGTTGGGGCTGACCGCCGACCACAGGCTGACCATGTGGCCGATCGCCGAGATCGAGGCTCTTCGGACCGGTACCGAGAATCACGGACCCGCGGAGCTGGCAGCCGACGAGTCACGGCTGATTGCCACCGACCTGGCGGCCGGTGAGATCGACATCGAGATCGACCTGGCGGCGACCACCGCCGAACGCGTCGGACTCGCCGTGCACCAGACCATCGGCGGCGACGAAACCCTCGTCGCGTACGACGTCCAGACCGGACGGGTGGTGCTCGACCGGCACCACTCCGGCGCCGGGCAGCGCGGCTATCGCAGCGCAGCCGTGCGCGGCGGCGTACTGCGGATGCGGGTGCTGCTGGACGCCGCCAGCGTGGAGGTGTTCCTCGACGAGGGGCGCGAGGCGATGAGTTCGCTGGTGTTCCCCGGGCCGGGCGCTCGCCGCGTCGAGGTGTTCAGCGAGGCCGGCACGGCGGCGATCAGCAGGCTCGACGTGCACCGGATGGGCAGCATCTACGAACCCGCCGCCGGTTGAGCCTGTCGACAGCTCGATCGGCGGCTACGGCTCGACCAGGCAACCTCCGGGGGCGGACGGCGTGGCCAGGTGGACGTCCGGGATCGGCAGCCCTCGCGCACCGGCGGCTTCGCGCACCGCGCGGGCGATGGACGCCGCCTCGACGCTGCGGACCAGGGCGATCGCGCTGCCCCCGAACCCGCCCCCGGTCATCCGGGCGCCGAGCGCGCCGGCGTCCCGGGCGGCGGTCACCACCACGTCCAACTCGATGCAGCTGACCTCGTAGTCGTCACGGAGCGAGTCGTGCGAGGCGTGCATCAACTCGCCGGCAGCCGCCCAGTCGCCGGCCTCGGCGACCGCGACGAAGTCGGTCACCCGGGCGATCTCGGTCACCACATGCCGGACGCGGCGGCGCACCTCGGCGTCGTCCAGCCGGGCCAGCGCGGCGTCCAGGTCGGTCACCTCGCGCAGCGTCGTCACGCCGAGGATGCGAGTGGCGCGTTCGCAGGCGGCCCGCCGGGCGCCGTACTGGCCGTCGGCCAGGGAATGGCTGGCCCGGGTATCGATCACCAGCAGTTCCAGCCCGGCGGAGGCAAGGTCGAACGGCACCTGCTCGACCGATCCGTCCAGGCAGTCCAGCAACAGGGCATGCCCGGCGCGGGCGCGCAGCGACGCCGCCTGATCCATCCCGCCGGTCGGTGCGCCGGCCACCTCGTTCTCGGCCCGCACACACAGCGCGGCCAGCCCGGCCCGGGCGGCATCGTCGCCGTCGCGCCGGTCACCCGCCAACTGGGACAGCGCCAGCCCGACAGCACACTCCACGGCCGCCGACGACGACAACCCCGCTCCCAGCGGCACGCACGAGGCGACCGCCAGGTCGAAGCCCGGCACGTCGACTCCCGACTCTCGCAGCGCCCAGGCCGGGCCGCCGCAGTAGGCGATCCATCCCGACACCAGGCCAGGGGCCAGGTCGGTCAGCTGGCCCTGCCAGGTCTCGTCGCCGATGTCGGTGGTCATCCGGACCCGGTCGTCCGATCGGGCCGACGCCGCCACATAGGTGCGGTGCGGCAACGCGATCGGCAGGCACAGCCCGCCGTTGTAGTCGGTGTGCTCGCCGATCAGATTCACCCGTCCCGGGGCCGCCCAGACGCCGTCGGGCTCGGCTCGGAACGCCGTCCGGAACAACTCGCGAGCGTTCCGGACGCCCTCCTCACTCGACCACGCCCGCTGCCACTCGCTCATCGGAGCCTCCACTTCGTCAGTCGTCGTCGACCGCGTCGGCCAGGTACAGGATGTCAGCCTACGACCGCACCGGTGGCGCGGGTCCCCCGGCGTCGCGGCGAGCGACGACGCTCGGCTCAGCGTTCGGGTGGTGCTGCGGTACTGGCCCGGACCACGAGACGCGCCGGGATGATCGCGGTGGCGGGTTCGGCGTCGGACTGCCCGGGGTCGAGCTGCTGCAGCAACACCCGCACCAGGTTCTCGCCCATGGCCTCGAAATCCTGATGGACGGTGGTCAGCGGGGGCCACAGGTAGCCCCCGAGGATGTCGTCGAAACCGATCACCGACACGTCGTCGGGGACCCTGCGCCCGGCCTCGTGCAGGGCGCGCAACAGGCCCGCGGCCATCTCGTCGTTGGCGGCGAACACCGCCGTGACATCGGGGTCCGCCGCGAGTTGCCGGCCGATCTGGTAACCCGAGGCGTGCGACCAGTCACCATGGAGCGGCTCCGTCACGCGCCGGCCCGCCGCCTCCAACGATTTGCGCCATTCCTCCTCGCGCTCCCGCGCCTGGAGGGAGTTCGCGGGCCCGGCCAGCAGGTGCACCGTCCGGTGGCCGAGCCCGAGCAGATGGGCCACCGCGAGATGGGCGCCGCCACGCTGGTCGAACCCGACCGACGGGTGCCGCAGATCACGGCTGTCGGCCGCCACCACCGGCAGGTGGGGTGGGACCCGCACCCGCTCGACGTCCGCGGTCTCCAGGCTCAGCAGCACCAGACCCGCGATGTCGTGTCCCAGGTGTTGCAGCGCGCGGTTCATGTCGCCGACGTCCTCGCTGGAGGCGTCCAGCAGGGTGACGGCGTAGCCGCGGCGGTGAGCGGTTCGCGCGACGGCCTCCATGATCCGCGCCTCGCCGGTCCGGGCCAGGTGATGGACGGCGACTCCGAGGGTCTCCAGGGCACCGGAGCGCAGCGCGCGGGCGGCCTGACTGGGGGCGTAGCCGAGCTTGGCCATGGCATCCAGGACGCGATCCCGGGTTTCGGGACGCACGTTGGTGGCCCCGTTGACGACCCGGGAGACGGTCTGCGGCGAGACTCCGGCGAGAGTGGCGACATCCTGCGCGCGGACTCGACGCATCGTCCGCACCTCCTGCACCGTTGTCACCTTTCGATCCCGCCGTCGGTCCTGGCGCTCGCCCTCCGGCGATGCCGGCGATCGTCGCAAGCCTGGACGACCGCCTGCCCGGGCCTAGTCTGGCGCACCGGTCAACCACTAGGAAGTGCGGTGGCTCAGCGGCTCTGGTCAGGCAGGTGGGCGCCGCCGGGAATCTCCTCGGGTTTGCCGGTGTCTTCCAGTGTCACGCTGCCCCGCAGCACCACGTCCGACCCGAACGTCCAGTCGCCGCGGACGTGCAACCGCTCGGCTTGTCGCAGCGACGGGGCACCGGCAGGCAGGCGAGCCTCGAACCCCGCGATCGTGCGGTAGTAGCGCGGGTCGAGGTCGATCAGCGGTGCGCGTTCGGTGGTGAGTCGCGGCACCGCATCGACTCCCACGTGGTACACGTCCGAGCGCAGCAGCAGCAGATCGTTGGTGGTCTTGACCGGCAGGAACCGGTCTCGTCCGACGGCGATGGCAGTCGCTCCCGGAAAGGTCTCGATGGCCGCGCCCAGGGCAGTCTCGAGCTGGTAGACCCGCGGGGAGGAGGGATCGGTCGGATCCAGCGTCTTCTCGTTGCGAATGAGAGGCAGGCCGAGGACTCCCTTGCGCTCGACGAGCGCGCGGTGCAGCGCTTCCAGGTTGAACCAGAGGTTGTTGGTGTGGGTGTAGGGATGCCGCTCGCCGTCGGTGAAGTAGCGCATCTCATCGGGCGCGGTCTGGGCGGTCTCGCGCAGGATCAGCTGGCGGTCCCCCTTGCGGATGACCAGGTGGCCGCCCTTGACGTCGGCCGGCGTGCGCAGGCAGACCTCCGCCGCGTAGGGAGCGCCGCTGGCCGCGAACCAGGCGGCGATGCGGCCGTCGGGCGCGGCACCGAGGTTGTCGCTGTTGGCGGAGGCGGCGTAGCGGTAGCCCTGCTCCAGCAGCCGCTCCAGCAGCCCGCTGCCGAGCAGCGCCGGATAGATGTCGCCGTGTCCGGGCGGGCACCATTCCAGCGTGGGGTCCGCCGGCCAGGACGCGGGGGTGAGGTCGTCGGCGAGGATCTTCGGCTCGGCGTTCTGCAGGAAGTCGAGCGGCAGGTCGCCGACCTGCAGATCGGGGTAGGCGCCCAGCGCCGCCAGGCTGTCGTCGTGGGTGCGGTAGGAGTTCATCAGCAGCAGCGGTAGCCGCGCCCCGCTGCGGGCCCGGGCGTGTCGCACCTGCGCGACGATCAGATCGAGGAACGACCTGCCGTCGCGAACGGGCAACAGCGACTTGGCCCGCGCCATCCCCATCGACGTGCCCAGCCCGCCGTTGAGCCTGATCAGCACCGTCTTGTCGAGTGCCGAAGCATCCTCGGCCGCGTCGACCACGACGTCTTGCAGTTGAGTGACCTCCGTCAGCGGCTCGACGTCCTGTTCGCGGATCAGTCCGGTGGCACCTTCCTCCAGCGTGCGGTAGTAGTGCGCGAAGACGGTGATGGCGGTCTCGTCGACACCGGCCGCGCGCATCTTCTGAACCGCCTGTTGTAGCCCGTGCTCACTCATCGGAGGCCTCCTGGGTCTGGACGGGGATGGCGTGGCGGGGGACCGTCACGGCTCGATCAGGCAACCACCCGGCGCGGACGGCGTCGCTCGGTGGATCACGGGGGTGACCAGGCCGCGTCCCCGGGCAGCCGCCAGGACTGCGCCGGCGACGGTCTCGGCCTCCGCGGCCGGGACCAGGGCGATCGCGCTGCCGCCGAAGCCGCCGCCGGTCATCCGGGCCCCGAGGGCACCGGCGTTGCGCGCCGCGTCGACCGCGACATCGAGTTCGGTGCAGCTGACCTCGTAGTCGTCGCGCAGCGAGTCGTGGGACGCGTTCATCAGCCGGCCGGCCCGGGACCAGTCGTCGGCCGTGGCCGCCGCGACGAACTCGCCGACGCGGGCGATCTCGGTGACGACGTGGCGGACGCGTCGGCGGGTCACCTCGTCGTCGAGCGCCGCCAGCGCGGCGTCGAGGTCGGACACCTCGCGCAGCGTGGGCACGCCGAGGGCGTGCGCGGCGGCGTCACAGCTGGCCCGGCGGGCGCCGTACTGGCCGTCGGCCAGCGAGTGGCTCGCCCGGGTGTCGATCACCAGCAACTCCAGGCCGGCGTCGGCGAGGTCGAACCGGACCTGCTCGACCGAGCCGTCCCGGCAGTCGAGCAGCAGCGCATGGCCGGTCTCGGTGCGCAGCGAGGCGGCCTGGTCCATTCCTCCGGTGGGGGCTCCGGCGACCTCGTTCTCGGCCCGTACGCAGACCCCGGCCAGCCAGGCGCGGCCGGCGTCGTCGGTGTCCTGACGGACCCCCGCGAGGTGGGTGAGCGCGAGGCCCACGGCGCATTCCACGGCGGCCGACGACGAGAGCCCGGCGCCCAACGGCACACAGGAGGCGATCGCCACATCGAACCCCGGCACGTCGACACCTGCCTCGCGAAGCGCCCAGGCGGGGCCGCCGCAGTACGCCACCCAGTCGCTCACCGAGCCGGGGGCGATCTGAGCGAGTTCGCCCGACCAGGTGCGCCCGTCCTCAAGGCCAGTGGTGATCCGGACGCCGTCATCGGCTCGGCGGGAGGCGGCCACATAGGTGCGATGCGGGAGCGCGATCGGCAGGCAGAGCCCGCCGTTGTAGTCGGTGTGCTCGCCGATCAGGTTCACCCGTCCGGGGGAGGCCCACACGCCCTCCGGCTGTGTCGCGAACGCCTTCTGGAACAACTCCCGAGCCAATCGGACGCCCACCTCGTCCGGCCATGCCTGCTGCCACTCGCTCATGCGACTCCTTTGTCGTGCCACGTTCGATCTGCTCGGAGGTTGGAAACGCAACCCTCAATGTTTGCGTCACCACTGCTTCCGTCGACACCTTGACACAGCCGGATGCGTCGGTCAACATCAACGTGTGTCACGCATGGTGACGCAAACATGAACCTCCCAACGGGGCGAGGCTCGCCATCGACAGCGCGCTGCGTTGGTGACGCAAACATCGTGATGATGGCTCTCTCGTGCGGGATTTCAGTCCAGTCAAGAGAGAGGGAACTCCATGGAGACACTCCTCCGGGCCAACGCTGTCGACTACGTCATCCTGGCCACCTACTTCGTATTCGTCCTCGGGATCGGATTCATGGCGAAGCGCCAGGTCTCCGGCTCCCTCGACTTCTTCCTGTCCGGCCGGTCGTTGCCCGCGTGGGTCACCGGCCTGGCGTTCGTCTCGGCCAACCTCGGGGCCGTCGAGATCATGGGCATGTCGGCGACCGGGGCCGAGATCGGCCTGCCGACCGTGCACTACTTCTGGATCGGCGCCATCCCCGCCATGCTCTTCCTCGGCGTCGTGATGATGCCGTTCTACTACGGCTCGAAGGTGCGCTCGGTTCCCGAGTTCATGTTCCGCCGGTTCGGCGTCGGCGCCCATCTGGTGAACTCGATCTCGTTCGCGCTGGCACAGCTGCTAATCGCCGGCATCAACCTCTACCTGCTGGGCAGCATCGTCCATGCCCTGCTGGGGTGGCCGCTGTGGGTGGCCCTGATCGTCGCGGCCGCCGTGGTGCTGTCCTACATCAGCTTCGGCGGCCTGTCCGCGGCGATCTACAACGAGGTGCTGCAGTTCTTCGTGATCATCGCCTCGCTGCTGCCGCTGGTGCTGCTGGGCCTGCACCAGGCCGGCGGCTGGCAGGGCATGGTCGACAAGATCACCGCGGCCGCCGCGGCCGCACCTGCCTCCGCCGGGGTTCCCCCGGCCGCCGAGCAGCTCAACTCCTGGCCCGGCCAGGCGCTCTCGGGATTCGAGAACCCCGTGATGTCCGTCGTCGGCATCGTCTTCGGCCTGGGCTTCGTGCTCTCTTTCGGCTACTGGACGACGAACTTCGTCGAGGTGCAGCGCGCCATGGCCTCGGAGTCGATGTCGGCCGCGCGGAAGACCCCGATCATCGGTGCGTTCCCCAAGATGTTCGTGCCCTTCCTCACGATCGTGCCCGGCATGCTCGCCGGCGTGCTGGTGGTTGAGATCGCGCAACTCAAGAATGGCGGATCACCGCCGGGCGGCTCCTCCGGAGACGGCGTGACCTACAACGACGCGCTGCTGCTGTTGATGCGCGACCTGCTGCCCAACGGTCTGGTGGGCTTGGCGATCACCGGTCTGCTGGCGGCCTTCATGGCCGGCATGGCGGCCAACGTCTCCGCCTTCAACACGGTGTTCAGCGTCGACATCTGGCAGCGCTACGTGGTCAAGGACCGCGACGACGCCTATTACGTCCGGATGGGTCGCATCGCGACCTTCGTCGCCACCGGCGTCGCGATCTTCACCGCTCTGATCGCGGCCGGGTTCCGCAACATCATGGACTACCTGCAGACCCTCTTCGGGTTCTTCAACGCTCCGCTGTTCGCCACCTTCATCCTCGGCATGTTCTGGAAGCGGATGACACCGGCTGCCGGCTGGATCGGTCTGGTCGCGGGCACGGTCAGCGCCATCTTCACCTGGCTGCTGAACCAGTGGGGCGTGTTCGACCTGCCCGGCCAGGGGACGGCCTTCCTGGCCGCCTCGATCGGGTTCGTGGTCGACATCGTGGTGAGCATCGCGGTATCGCTGGTCAGCAAGCCGAAGCCGGCCGAACAACTGGTGGGTCTGGTGTACTCGGAGACGCCCAGGGAGCAGCTGGTCGACCCGAAGGAGAAGCTGATGCCCTGGTATCGGCGCACATTGCCGCTCGCGGGCATCGCACTCGCGATGGTGATCGCACTCAACCTGGCCCTGTAATCCAGGCACGACAGAGGAAGGACGTATTATGTCTTCGAATACAGGCAAGGCTGCAGCCACCAAGGGTGCCGGAATGTACGACATCCGGAACTTCATCGGCCTGCTGCTTCTCATCTACGGGGTCATTCTCACGGCGATGGGCATGTTCGCCGAACCAGCATTTGAGAAGACCGGCGGAATCAATGCCAATCTGATCACCGGAATCGGGCTGCTCGTCGCCGGTGGGGTATTCATGCTGTGGGCGAAGCTCAAGCCCGTCGTGGTGGACGCCTCGGCTCCGCCCTCGGAGCACAGCGGCGGACACTGAGCCTGCTCACCGTGGGCAGCTCAGCGGTAGAACGAAAGGATCGGCGATGCGTGTTCTCGTCACCGGTGGGGCCGGCTACATCGGGTCGCACACCACTCTGGAACTCCTGCGGGAGGGGCACGACGTCCTGATCGTGGACGACCTGTCCAACAGCTCGGCGGAGTCGCTGCGCCGGGTCGCAGAGCTGGCCGGGCGCGCCGCGGAACTGGTGGAGGCCAACGTGCTGGACGCGGAGCGGCTCGACGCCGTCTTCGGCAGCTTCCGTCCCGAGGCGGTCATCCACTTCGCCGGCCGCAAGGCGGTCGGCGAGTCCACCCGGCTGCCACTGCTCTACTACCGCGAGAACGTGGCCGGAAGCGTCGCGTTGCTGGAGGTGATGGCTGCCCACGACTGTCGCCGGATTGTGTTCAGCAGTTCGGCGACGGTCTACGGCAGTGCCTCCGAACCCCCGTTCACCGAGGACGCTCCGACCGGGGCAACCAACCCGTACGGGCACACCAAGCACATGATCGAGCAGATCCTCGCCGATGCGGCCGCCGCGGATCCGGAGTTGGCGGTCGCGGTGCTGCGCTACTTCAACCCGATCGGGGCACACGAATCGGGCCGGATCGGCGAGGATCCCAAGGGCGTGCCCAACAACCTGCTGCCGTTCGTCGCCCAGGTCGCCGCGGGCAGGCGCACCGGGCTGCAGGTGTTCGGTGACGACTACCCCACGCCGGACGGCACCGGGCTGCGCGACTACATTCATGTGGTCGATCTGGCCGAGGGCCACCTGGCCGCTCTGGACCGGCTCAGCGAGACCACCGGTTGCCACGTCTGGAACCTGGGGACGGGGCGGCCGCTGTCGGTGCTCGAGGTGATCAAGGCGTACTCCGACGCGTCCGGTGTCACCATTCCCTACACGGTGGTCGCCAGGCGTCCCGGTGATGTGGCGGCGTCGTACGCCGACGTCCACAAGGCCCGCGACGAACTCGGCTGGACGGCGGAGCGAAGCCTCGATCGGGCGTGCGCGGACACCGTCCGCTGGCAGTCGGCGAACCCGGAGGGCTACGCCACGTAGCTCGAGAACGCTGGTCGGCGCACCCATCGCTGGTTGAGCTTGTCGAAACCGCTTGTTGACGAGGTCTCGACAAGCTCGACCGACGCATCTTCGGCTTCAGTCGACGGCTTCGGCCAGGTACAGGATCGCGGTCTCGGGAAAGGTCGGGGCGTGCGCCAGGCCGACCCGTGCCAGCGCGGCACCGCTCAGCTCGATGCCGAAGTCGTCCGTCGGGCGCAGGGTCTGACCCTTGCCGTGCGCCAGGGCGTCCAGGCGGTGCGCCAGGTCGTCGTCGGTGATCTCCGGTTCCACACCCCACCAGGCGGGCGCCGTCTCGACCGGGGCGTGATCGAGCATCACCGGGGTCACCCGGTAGCGCCGGGCGGGGTCCAGCCCGGGCAGCGGGAGCCGTCCGCGGAAGACCACGGCGGCGCGGCCCAGCTCGGCGAAGGAGTAGATCGCCCGGCTCTGGTCGGGCGCGACCACCCCATGCGCCGAGATCGTGTCGTCCGGAATGTCGATGCGGACCAGGTCACCGCCCAACAGCAGCGAGCGGTGCTCCTTGTAGAAGCCGACCCAGGCGCCGAGTTCGACCAGTTCGGCCGCGCTGGCCTTGGTCAGATCCCACTCGATGCCCAGGTGACCGAAGATCGCCGTGGCCGCCCGGAAGTTCAGGGTGTGCGAGCGTCCGGTGGTGTGCGAGGCTCCGGACGCGATGTGCGAGCCGAGCAGTTCGGACGGCAGCAGCTGCTGCGTCCACCGGTTCATCTGCTGGCGTTCCAGCGGATCGATGCAGTCGGAGACCCAGATCCGGTCGGTGTGCAGGATCGCCTCGAGGTCGACCCGCGCACCCCCGGAGGAACACGACTCGATCTCCAGGCCCGGATGGGCGGCCTTGAGTTCGTCGACGAGGCGGTAGTAGGCGAGCGTCTGTTCGTGGACGCCGGGACGGCCCGTCGGCGCGGTGCCGGCGTCGATCAGATCCCGGTTGTGGTCCCATTTGATGTAGGCGATGTTGTACTCGTCGAGGATCGCCATCAGGGCGTCCCTGATGTAGCTGTAGCACTCGGGAATGCCGAGGTTGATCACCTGCTGGAAGCGCGACTCGACCGGCAGCCGGCCACCGGTCGCCATGATCCACTCGGGATGAGCGCGAGCCACGTCGGAGTCGGGGTTGATCATCTCGGGCTCGAACCACAGGCCGAACTGCATGTCCAGCTCATTGACCCGGTTCACCAGGGGGTGCAGGCCGTTGGGCCAGGCCTCGCGTGACACGGTCCAGTCGCCCAGCCCGGCATGATCGTCGCGGCGGGCGCCGAACCAGCCGTCGTCGAGGACGAAGCGCTCCACTCCCACCGACGCGGCCGCCTCGGCCAGCGTGAGCAACTTGTCCAGGTCGTGGTTGAAGTACACCGCTTCCCACACGTTCAGGGTCACCGGACGATCCACGCCGGGGTGACTGGGCCGGGCCCTCAGGAAGTTGTGGAAGCGGCGGGCCACGGCGTCCAGGCCGATGCCGTAGCAGCCGTACAGCCACGGCGAGCGGTAGCTCTGGCCCTGAGCGAGGACGATCTCGCCGGGCAGCAGCAGCTCGCCCCCGCCGAGCAGCTGGTCGCCGGTGTACATCCGCTCGGCGTAATGGGTGTGGTTGCCGCTCCACGCGGCGTGGACGGACCAGATCTCGCCGTTGCCGAAGCCGAAGCCCTCGGTGCCGGCGTGCAGCAGGTAGGCCGAATCGTGCCCGGTGTGGCCCTTCCGGTTCTCGCGCAGGTGCGTGCCGACCGCGAAGGGCGTGCGCTGTGGCACACGCTCCTTCCCCCAGCGTCCGGCCAGGTCGAGCAGCTCGGTGGCCGACTGCGGGACGGGGTAGGTGAGCATGAGCCCGTCCAGCTGATAGGCGTCATCGGCCAGGTTCGTCACCTCGGCCCGGCTGCGGAGCAGGCCACTGGGCAGCAACTCCAGCTCCACGGCGAGAGCGAGCCCGGCGGCTCCGTCCACGGCGTCCACCTGGACCGAGCCTGCGCCGGCCACCGCGAGACCGTCGGCGATCTCAACGCCGTCAACGCGGATCGCGACGCTGTGGAACCGCGGCGACCAGTCCCGGCCGTGACGTGAGCCGCGAAGCCCGGGGCGTCCGACCCAGCCCGTCCAGTGTTCGGGGAGCATGCTCGGCCAGAGCGGCTGGTCGGCGAGCTGGGACGCCACCGGCGGCTCGGACGCGCGGACGAGGGCGCGCACGTCGGTCTCGGTCAGTTCGCCCAGGTCGGCGCCCCAATGCACGATCGTCGGAAGTCGTCCGGCGGTGACGTCGAGGACGACGCACACCCCCGACGCGCGCAGCAGGATGTGGGCGTCGGGTGCCGGCTCCGCGTGGTTGCGGTCAGCGATGGTCACTAATGCTCGCTTTCAGGTCGTGAGGGTTGGTGAGGAAGGGTCGCACCCGCAGGAGCGCCGGATCGTCAGTTCGGCCGGGAACAACCGGAATGGCTCGTCGGTCTCGCCGCCGATGATCAACCGGAACGCCTCGGCGGCGATCTCGGGAATCGACTGGCGCGCCACCGTCAGCGGCGGCCACGAGTACTCGGACTCGATGGTGCCGTCGAAGCTGACCACCGCGATGTCGTCAGGCACCTGGACGCCGGCCTCGTGCAGCGCGCGCAGCACCCCGATGGCCTGGATGTCCGACGACGCGAAGATCGCCTCGGGAGGATTCCCCGCGGCCAGCATCCGCTGGGCCGCCGCATAGCCGCCGGCACGGCTGAACACGCCGCGGGCGATGGGGCTCTCCGGCAACCGGTGCCGGCGATGCGCGTCGCGCCAGCCGAGTTCGCGGGGGTCGGCGAGACCGCTGCGGTCCTCGCCCATGATCAGGCCCACGCGGGTGAGGCCGTGTTCGGTCATCAGGTGCTCCACCAGCAGGTCGGCACCCTGACGCAGGTCGGTGCCCACCGAGAGACGGCCCGGGATGGCAGCCATCGTGTCCAGCAGCACCGCGGGGACGTCCGCCCGGATGTTGGCGAAAGGGTCGCGGTGCGCCGCGTCGCTGCGCACGATGAGGCCCTCGACCTGCCGGCTCAGCAGATCCTCGATGACCCGAATCTCGTGGCGCTGGTTCCCCGTCGTGGTGGCCATCAGGACGGCCCGCCCGGCCGAGGCCGCCAGCTGCTGAATCTGCAGTGCGAGTTCGGCGAAGAACGGGTTGCTGGAGTCGGGCAGCACCAGGCCGATGGTGTCGCCGACCCCGCGGCGCAGGGCACGGGCATTGCTGTTCGGCCGGTAGCCCAGAGATTCGATCGCCTGCCGGACGCGCTCGGCCGTGGCCGGCGCCACCGGTCGCGGGCCGTCGTTGACCACGTAGCTGACGACCGCGCTGCTGACTCCGGCGAGGCGCGCCACGTCGGCGCGGGTGACGACCCGGGCCTGGTTGTTGGCGGTCATCGACTTCCTTCCGCGACGGTGGGGAGCGCGCCTGGATGGGCGAGCGCGGAGGCAGTTTACCGGACCGCCTATCTACACGTATTGCTCACAGCCTTCGATCTACTGAGAAGCGGTCAATTGTGGCCGCAGCATTTCGTTGCAACGGGCGTATCTACTCGTGTAGCGTTCGCCGCATCGGCTTGCTGGATCCCCGCCGGGGGGACGCGGGCCGCCTCGGCGCTGCGGCCCTTCGTCCAGCCCCGACAAACGAGCACGATCGCGCGAGGAGGCGCATCAATGAAACCTTCGAGACCACGCTGGCGAGGATTTGTCGCCGTCCTCGTGGCCACCCTCTTGGCGACAACCCTGGCCGGCTGCAGTCGGCCGGACGACCGGGTGACGACCCTCAACTTCTTCCAGTTCAAGGGCGAGGCACTGGACGCGTTCAACGAGATCATCGGCGAGTTCGAAGCCAAGAATCCCGACATCAAGGTGGTGCAGAACCAGGTCGCCGACGCCGACACCACCATTCGAACCCTGCTGGTCAAGGACCGCGCGCCGGACGTGATCACCCTCAACGCGGGCGCCAACTTCGGCGGCCTGGCCGAGGCCGGTGTGTTCCACGATTTCACCGGCGACCCGGTGCTGCAGACGATCAACCCCGCGGTGCAGGAGATCCTGGCCGAACTCGGCAACGCCAAGGGCCAGATCAACTCGCTGGGCTACATCAACAACGCCAACGGCATTTTGTACAACACCAAGATCTTCGCCGAGCACAACCTGGCGGTCCCGACCACCTGGGCCGAACTGGTCGACGTGTGCGACAAGCTCAAGGCCGCCGGGGTCACCCCGTTCTACGGCACCCTCGCCGATTCCTGGACGACCATGCCGTCGTTCAACGGGCTCGGCGGCTATCAGGGCGCGGCCGGCTTCTTCGACAAGCTGCGTGCGGAGGGCACCAATGTGGGGCCCAACTCTCCGGTGTCCTTCTCGAAGGACTTCGCGGGGGTCATGGAGCAGCAGCAGAAGCTGTTCAGTTACGCCCAGGAGGGTTACCGGGGACGTACCTACGACGACGGCAATGCGGCGTTCGCTCGTGGTGAGGTCGCGATGCTGATGCAGGGCATCTGGGCGCTGAGCCCGATCAAGGAGATCAATCCCGACATCCAGGCCGCGATCTTCCCGTACCCGCCGGCGACCGGCGGCGCCGACGACCGGCTCCTGGTGACCGGTGTCGACGTCACCGTCACCATCGGTCGCGACACGCCGCACCTGGAGCAGGCGCTGAAGTTCGTCCACTTCCTGTTCGAGAAGGACGTCATCGAGAAGCTGGCCGCGTCGCAGAACATGGTGCCGTCCGTCAAGGGCGCGCAACTGAGTTCCGAACCGGCCCTGCAGTCGGTGAAACCGTTCTTCGACCAGGGCCGGATCACCGGCTTCATCGATCACCAGATTCCGCCGAGCATCCCGCTGGCGGCAACCGTGCAGCAGGCCCTGTTCGACGGCAACTCCGCGGCGGCGCTGGCCACCCTCGACAACGAGTGGCGCAAGGTCGCTGCCCGCACCGTCCCAAAGAGCGGAAAGTGAGATGACGACGATGACTGACAGTGCGGTCACCACGACTGCTGCGCCGCGACCTCGGCGGGGCCGGGCCCTTTCGACCTACTACTGGATGGTCTGGCCTGCGGTGCTGCTGTTCGCGTTCTTCCACACCCTGCCGGTGCTGGCCGGAATCTTCTTCAGCTTCACGAACTACGCGGGCTACGGAAGCTGGGACTTCATCGGATTCTCCAACTACGTCAACATCTTCCAGGACGACCGGGTGCTGCACGCCTACGGCTTCTCGTTCGGGTTCGCCCTGGTCGCCACGATCCTCACCAACGTCATCTCCTTGGCGATCGCCATGGGGCTGAACGCGAAGATCGTCGGACGCAACGTGTTCCGGGGGATCTTCTTCGTACCCTACGTGCTGGCGATCCTGATCGTGGGCTACGTCTTCCAGTTCATCTTCGCCAACTCGTTGCCGAAGATCCTGGTCAGCATCCCGCTGTTCCGGGACAACATCCTGACCGACCCGACCTGGGCGTGGGCGGCGATCGTCGTGCTGGCGGTATGGCAGGCCTGTGCCTTCGCCATCATCATCTACCTGTCCGGCCTGCAGACGATTCCCTTCGAGCTGTACGAGGCGGCGTCGCTGGACGGGGCGTCCGCCTGGCGGCAGTTCACCTCGATCACCTTCCCGATGATCAGCGCCTATTTCACGATCAACATGGTGCTCAGCCTGAAGGGATTCCTACAGGTCTTCGACCATGTGGTGGCGCTGACCAACGGCGGACCGGGCACGGCCACCGAGTCGGTCACCCTGCTCATCTTCAAGGGCGGCTTCTCCGGCGGTGAGTTCGCCTACCAGACGGCGAACGCGGTGATCTTCTTCGTGGTCATCACGTTGGTTTCGCTGTTCCAGGCCAAGGTCCTACAGCGTGGAGAGGCGGACTTCTGATGACCACTGCAACGATGACCAAGCCGCGGCGGCGCTTCCGCGCCGCTCCTGACGACGACACCAGGAAGATCAACTGGTGGGTCACCGCCCTGATGGCGGTCTGCTCACTCACCATTCTGGTCCCGCTCTACCTGGCGATCGTGGTGGCCCTGAAATCACCCGACCAACTCGCCGGTGGCACCGGGTTCGAGTTGCCGACCAGCATTCGGTGGGAGAACTTCGCCGAGGCGTGGGAGCGGACGAATTTCGCGCGGGCCGCCCTCAACACGGCGGTGATCACGGTCTTCGCCGTGGTGTTCACCCTGCTGACGAACTCGGTGGTCGCCTATGCGCTGGCGCGGCAGCTGGAACGCCCCTTCTTCAAGGGCGTCTACTTCTACCTGCTGGCCGCCATGTTCATCCCGTTCCCGATCATCATGCTGCCGGTGGTGAAGCAGTCCGCGTTGCTCGGCCTGGACAACCAGGCGGGCCTGATCATCCTGTACACGGTGTTCGGCCTGTCGCTGAACGTGTTCATCTACACCGCCTACATCCGGTCGATCCCGATCGAACTGGAAGAGGCGGCGCGGGTCGACGGGGCGTCCACCTGGCAGGTGTTCTGGAAGGTGGTGTTCCCGCTGCTGACGCCGATGAACGCGACGGTCGGCATCCTGACCTGCGTCTGGGCGTGGAACGACTTCATCCTGCCCCTGGTGGTGCTGACCGACCCGGGGGCGCGCACCCTGCCGCTGGCGAACTACGTGTTCCAGGGTCAGTTCAACACCGACTACACGGTTGCCTTCGCCTCCTACCTGATGGCGATGGCGCCGCTGCTGCTGGTCTACATCTTCTCCCAGCGGTGGGTGATCTCGGGCGTGACCCGCGGCTCCATCAAGTGACGAGGGACGTCTCCAAGTGACGAGGGACGTCTCCGATCCTGCGGCCGGCCTGGACCCCCACACCGGGGTCCGGGCCGGCCGTGCGTCGATGCACCCACCGCCCGGAACGTGCCGCTCGATGCCTTCGTCGTCCGGACGTGGAGCATGAACCCCCTCGATCGCCGATCGCACCGGGCGAGCACGTCCGCGGTCCTCGGCTTCGCCTGGGACGCCGGGGTCTTCTGTGGCGACCATGTGATGACGGCGCTCGGCCTGACCCGATCGACGGCCCTGGTCGCGGTGAACACGCTGATCGAGCTGGGCCTGGTCAGCGAACTGGCCCCCGGAGCTTCCGCCGAGCATTCCGGCCCCGGGCGTCCGGCCCGGTCCTTTCGGCTGCGCGCCGAGGCAGGGGTGGTGGTCGGCGTCGACGCCGGGGAGCGCCGCTTCGTGGCGACCGTCAGCGACCTCGCCGGCGGCGTCCTGGCACAGACGGCGATCGGGCCGGCCGGCTGGCGGGGTGAGCATGAGCCCGCCGTCATGGACCCGGACGAGCGCCGTTCGCTGGGATTCCGGGCCGTTGACTCGGTGCTCGCCTCGGCCGGACGCTCGCGTTCGGACGTGATCGGGGTGGGTGTCGGCGTTCCGGCTCCGGTGGATGCCGCCGGAGACTCGCCCCACCACCCCAACGGCGTGTGGCGCAGCCTGAACGCGGGCCTGCGTGCTGCGTTCGCCGCCGAGTTCCCCGCGGTGCGGGTGGAGACCGACGCCGCGCTGGCGGCTGTTGCCGAAGGTCGGCTGGGCGAGGCTCGGGGGCACGACAACTTCGTCGCCGTACTCGCCCGGCGACGGCTCGGCGTGGGCATATTCCTCGACGGCCGTCCGGTCCGCGGCGCGCGCGGCGCAGTAGGTGAGATCGGGGTCCTGTGCGACGCAGACGACCTCGGCAGCCGACTCGGAAAGGTCTGCCGGATGGCGGCCTCCTGCTACGACCCCGACCTGATCGTGGTCTGCGGTGCCGCCGCCACAGGACTGGGCGACGCCATCGCCGCGACCGCCGAGCGGCTCGCCGCCGACACCGAGTCGCCGGCTCCCCGGGTGGTCGCTTCACGATCGGGGGGCGACGTCGTTGCGCTCGGGGCGGCCTGTGCCGCCCGCGAGGAGGCCCGGGACATCGTCCTCGACCTGTTCAGCGAAAGGCTGTCGGTCGTCCGCGAGGAGTGCTGATCACCGCGGGTCGAGCTTGTCGAACCCCCTTGCCGACGGGCGCACGGATGCGGGCCTCGACACGCTCGGCCAACCAACAATCGGCGGCTCCTAGCTGAGCGGGATGGGGCCGCCGGGCCGCTCGGCCTGCACCAGGTCGAGCAGCTCGTGCCAGGCCTCGATCTTCATCCGTTCCCGCGCGTGGGAGGCGCCCCGGTTGGCCTCGGCGGATTCGATCCGCCGCCAGTCGTCGTAGCTGGACGGCACGAACCCGCGCGCCGCCAGGCTTTCGAGCACGTCGACTCGATCGGTGCGCGGGCCGAGTTCGGCGAGGTCGGCCAGTACGTGCTCGACGGTTTCGCGGGCGTCCGATTTGTTGGTGCCGATCACGCCGATCGGGCCGCGCTTGATCCAGCCGACCACGTACTCGCGCGGCGCGACCGTGGCACCGTCGAGCACCCGGCCGTGCTCGGAGGGGATCACCCCGAGCCTTTCGTCGAACGCCACTCCTGGCAGCCGGACGGCGCGGTAGCCGATGGCGCGCAGCACCAGTTCGACCTCCAGGGTCTCGGTCGCCCCGGTGCCGACCACCCGGCCGTCGGCATCCAGCTCGGTGCGCTCCAGCACCAGTCCCCGCACCGGGTCGCCGCGCAGTTCGACCGGACGGCGCCAGAACAGGAAGTGCAGCCGCATCCGCGGATCGGCCACCTCGGTGGTGGACGCCTCGCGCAGCACAGCCACATTGGCCCGGGTGCGCCGGTCCAGCGCGTCGTCGTCGATACCCTCGAACGCCTCCGGGTCGACACTGACCGCGACGCCGGGGGTGCGGCACAGTTCGCGCAGCTCGGTGGTGGTGAAGGAGGCGTGCTGTGGGCCACGCCGTCCGATCACCCAGACATCGCTCAACCGGGCCCGGTGCAGCTCGCCCAGCACGTCCTCGGGCATGTCGGTCACCGTGAGGGCCAGCGGCTCCTTGACCAGGATGCGGGCGACGTCCACGGCGACGTTGCCCACCCCGACCGCCACGGCCTGTCGGACGCCCCACAGCGACTGCGGTTCGGCGTCCGGGTGCCCCGAGTACCAGGCCACGAATTCGCGCGCCGAGCGGCTGCCGACGGCGTCCTCGCCCGTTACGCCCATCCGCAGGTCCTCACTGGCGCCGACGGCGTAGATCACCGCGTCGTAGCCGGTGAGCAGCTCGTCGCGGGTGACGTCACGTCCGAAGTGGACCATGCCGAGGAAGCGCACGTTCGGCGCGTCGAACACCCGGGCCAGCGCGTGGGCGACGGCCTTGATCGAGGTGTGATCGGGTGCCACCCCGTAGCGCAGCAGCCCGTACGGGGTCGGCAGCCGGTCGAAGATATCGACGTCGATGTCGTCGCGGGCGGCCAGGAACTGGGCCGCGAAAAGCCCGGACGGCCCGGCTCCGACGATCGCGACGCGATAGCGGGGTTCCGGCATGGCCGCACCCTACCGGCCGGAAACCATTGTTGCCGGCCGGTGAAGTCCGTGGTCAGAAGAACTTCCGGGCGACCACGGGCATGTAGCCCAGCACCTGCCCCATCGCGTTGGGGTGGAAGGCCACCTGGTCGTCCGGCCCTTGATCCACGACCTCGCGTCGCACCAGGCGTGGCCCTGGAACGCCCGCGTCGGGTTCGCGAACCGGCGCCCACGGCGGTCGCGGCCTGCCTCAGCCGCCGGTTCAGCAGGCCGATGGTGGTGTTCATCGCTGCCTGGTCGGTGGCGGTGTACTCCGCCCGCGAGCTGCAGTTCTTGCCGTTGAACAGTCGTGGGTAGCCGACGACGATCACCCGCGCGCGGGGCGCGGGTGCCCGGACGGCCGCGAACAGCCCGCGGGCCTCGGTGCCGAAACTCGAGTTCAGGTGCTCGTCGGCCTGAGCGACGGCCGCCAGGCAGTCCGCATCGTTGTTCGGCAACTTGCAGAGTGCGAAGACCGGAGCGAAGCCGATGTCGTTGCCCCCGGCCTGAACGGTGACGAAGGCGCGAGGCGAGGCTCCCACCACGGCGAGGTCCCCGGACAGGTGGCAATTCTGCTCTCTTGCGGCGGCTCCCGCCGAGGGCGGCTGCTTCGGCCGCCTCAGTCGCCGACGGCGCCGTCGATCGCCTCGCGCAGCAGGTCGGCATGACCCAGGTGCCTGGCCTCCTCCTCGATCAGGTGGGTCAGGATCCAGCGCAGGCTGACCCTGCCGTGGTGACCCTTTCGCGCCGCCAGGGCGTCCAATCCTTCGGGCCGGGCCAGCGCGGCGTCGATCACCGCGTCAGCCCGTGCGACCGTCTGGTCGAACAACGTGCGCAGTTCGGCCGGCGAGTCGTCCGCGGCGCTGTGCCATTCCCAGTCGTGGTCGGCGTCCCAGTCCACCGAATCCCAGGGTTCGCCGATCGGCTCGCCCAGGAAAGCGCCGGCCAGCCAGTCCACCTCGACCACCGCCGTGTGCTTGAGCAGGCCACCGAGCGTCATGGTGGAGGGATGCCCCGGCATCGTCCGGGCGAGTTGCTCGGCGGTGAGCCCCTCGGTCTTGCGGCGCAGCACGTCCCGCTGAAAGTTGAGTAGGCCGCGCAGCGTGGCGACCTCGTCCCCGGCGAGCGGCGGTGCGGTCAGTTCGGTCATCGCGGCAGTGTAGTGAGGCTGCGGAAGCGCTGCGTCGTGAGGGTGCGGAGCGCTGCTCGGGTGACCAGAAGAACCGTCCCCAGTGACCGCGGGGACGGTTCTCTCGGTCACCGGGGACGGTTCCTTTGGTCACCGGGGACGGTCCTCTCGGTCACCGGGGACGGTTCTCTTGGTCACTCAGGCGCTCACCGGACGCAGCAGGCCCGCCAGCGCAAGCGGCTGGGTGACCATCGGCCAGTGTCCCGAGGCGAGATCGACCAGGTCGAGGTGCTTGGTCTTCGCCAACTCCGGCAATCCGCCCGCGGCGAGCCAGGCGCGCGCGTCGTCGGGGGTGAACTCGGGGCAGATCAGCGTCACGGGCACCTGGTAGCGGCGCTCATTCTCGAGCCGGACGGTGCCCAGCGCGACCCCCTGCGGCACCGGAATCATCTCCGACGCCAGCCGCTCCCGGGTCGCGTGGTCGAGGTCGGCGGCGTCCGGGCCCTCGAAGGCGGGCCAGCCGGGGAACGGCATCGCGCCGTCGACGATCGGTAGGAAGTCGGCGTAGGCAGCGCCGTCCGCGACCGGGAAGCCTCCGATCAGGATGACCCGGGCGACCGGACGCCGGTCGGCCGCGATCCAGGCCAGGGACGCCGCAGCCGAATGCCCGACCACGATCGGCGGCTCGGCGCAGTCGTCCACCGCGGCCAACACCGCCGCGACCTGGTCATCGAGCGTGGCGGCGGCATTCCCGTCCCCTTGCCCGGGCAGGGCCACCGGCAGGCCGCGGTGGCCGAGTCGGTCGACTTCGGCGACCACGTCGTCCCAGATCTCCGGGGCCAGCCAGAGGCCACCGACCAAGACGATGTCACTCATCGCTTCTCCCTCGGGTCGACTGCGCACCACGCTAGGCAGGTATCCGGACGATCGGCGTCCGCAACCCGCCTACGATTGCCCGCATGGACGCCAGCCCGACCGCCCGCGCGCTGCGCACCCTCGACCTGATCCACCAGCGGCCCGGGATCCGGGCCGCAGAACTGGCCGACCGGCTCGGGGTGAGCGAGCGGGCCGTCCGGCGCTATGTGGGCACGCTGCGCGACGCCGGAATCCCGGTCACCGGCACCACCGGTCCCTACGGCGGCTATCAGGTCGGACGCGGTGTCCGGCTGCCCCCGGTGGTGTTCAGCGGTCCCGAGGCGCTGGCCCTGGTGATGGCGGTGCTCGACTCGCCCGGTGGCGCGCCGGCCCCGGACAGCATGGCCGGAACCGGGGTGGCCAAACTGCTGCGCGCGCTGCCCGATTCGGTCGGACGCCCCGCCGGCCAGTTCTGGCAGCACATCGCGGCCGCACCGTCCACGATGCCGCGTCCTGACGTGACCATCACCTCGCGGCTGGTCGAGGCGGTGGCCGCCGGCCGCTGCGTCCGGATCGCCTACCGCAGCGCCGCCGGACACGAATGGACCAGCGACGTCGACCCCTGGGCCGTCGTGGTGCGCTATGGCCTGTGGTACCTGCTGTGCCGCAACTCCGCCGGCGAACGGCGCAGCTATCGGGTCGATCGGGTCGCTTCGGTGGACCTGCTCACCACCCCGTCACAGGTGCCGGCCGACCTGGACGCCGTCGCCGTGCTGGAACGCAGCCTCGGCGAGGGCTGGGCGCTGTCCACCCGGGTCCGGTTCCAGGCGCCCGCCGAACGGGTCCGGCCATGGTTGCGCGCCCCGATGGGAACGCTGGACGCCGACGGCGACGAATGCGTTCTGACCGGCACCACCAGCGATCCCCAGATGTATGCCGCGGAGTGGCTGGCGCAGGTGCCGTTCCCGTTCCTGGTCGAGGACGGACCCGAGTTGCGGGCCGCGGTGCGGGAGTTGGCGGAGCGGTTCGCCGGCGCGCTGCGCTGACCACGTTCGCGATCCGGCACGCCGGTCGGTCACCGGGAGTGCCGGAACCCTTGCGTTCGGCCATGTGGTTTGTGATGCTGTCCGCGGACGCCGGGTGGCGTCGGAGTGCTCAGGAAGGAGGTCCGGTCATGGCTGCACGGGTTGCTCATGCCCTGATCGTCCGACCATTCCTGGAGCACCCGCATGCACTTTCTCAACCTGGGGATTCTCGCCCACGTTGACGCCGGCAAGACCAGCCTGACCGAACGGCTGCTGTTCGAATCCGGCACCCATCGACCGCCTCGGCCGCGTCGATCTCGGCACCACCCGGACCGACTCGATGGAGTTGGAGCGCCGCCGCGGCATCACCATCCGCACCAATGTGGCGGCCTTCGTCCGCGGCCAGACCCAGATCAACCTGATCGACACCCCCGGCCACTCCGACTTCATCGCCGAGGTGGAGCGCAGCCTCGCCGTGCTGGACGCCGCCGTCCTGGTGATCTCGGCGGTCGAGGGCGTCCAGCCGCAGACCGTGGTGCTCTGGCGGGCGCTGCGCCGGCTAAGAGTGCCGACACTGCTCTTCGTCAACAAGATCGACCGGGCCGGCGCTGATACCGGCCGGGTCGTCGACGAGGTGCGCCGGCGGCTCGCGAGGGGCATCGGCGAGGTGATGGTGCTGTCACGCACCCGTGCCGAGGGCGGGCCGGACGCCGCGGCGGCAGCCGTGCCACTGACCGCGGACGCCGTGCTCGATGTGCTCACCCGGCACGATGACGGTCTGCTGGCCGACGTGCTCGAGGGGCGCCGACTCGCCCCTCGCCGGCTGGCTCAGCTGACCCGGCGGCTGGTCGGCCGCGGTGCGGTGCTGCCGCTGCTGGCCGGCTCGGCGCTGACCGGCGCCGGCGTCCGGGATCTGCTGGACGCGCTGCCGACGCTGCTGCCGTGGGCACGGCCAGCCGCGTCCGCCCCGTCCGCGCTGGTGTTCAAGGTCGACCACGACCGGGGTCACCGGACGGCCTGGGCGCGGGTGTTCGCCGGTGAACTCGCCCTCCGTCAGCAGGTCAGTACGGGCGGGGAGCGGGCTCGCCGGATCACCGGGTTGCGCCGGGCGGCGGCCGCGGGGTTCGTCCCGGCCGACCGGGTCGGGGCCGGTGAGGTGGCCGCTCTCCATGGCGTCGATGCGTTGCGGGTCGGGGACTGGATCGGTGCTCCGCTGGCCGGACGGGTGACCCGGGAGTTCCCGGCGCCGGGGTTGGAGGCGATCGTCGAGCCGGTGGACGCCGGTCAGCGCGGCGCGCTGAACCGGGCGCTGTCCGAACTGGCGCAGTCCGATCCGCTGATCAACCTGCGGGTCGACCCCGACCGTGGCGAACTCGCCGTCTCGTTGTACGGGGAGGTGCAGAAGGAGGTGATCGGCAGCCTGCTGGCCGAGCAGTTCGGCGTCCGGACACGGTTCAGCGACACCAGCATCGTCCATGTCGAACGGGTGCTCGCCTTGGGCGAGGCGATCCATCTGATCACCGAACCAACGACGCCCTACCTGGCGACGCTCGGCGTCCGGGTCGAGCCGGCGCCCGCGGGGGCCGGGCTGCGCCGGCGGCTGGAGGCCGAACTCGGATCGATGCCGCCGGCGTTCTTCGAGGCGGCCTGGGAGGGCGTCCGGACCGGCCTGGCCCAGGGCCGATTCGGCTGGGCGCTGCCGGACGCGGTGGTGACGATCACCCGGACCGGCTACTACCCGCGGCAGAGCCACGCGCACCAGAAGTTCAGCAAAGCCATGTCGTCGGTGGGTGCCGACTTCCGGAATCTCGCCCCGATGCTGGTGCACCGGGCGCTCGCCGCGGCCGGCACGGTGGTCTGCGAGCCGGTCGAGCGGTTCACCCTCGAGATTCCGGTGGTCAGCCTCGCCGCTGTCATCGCGACGGTGGGGCAATCCGAGGGTCGGATCACCCAGACCATGCAGGACGGCGAGCGACTGGTCCTTTCCGGCACGCTCCCCACCCGGCGGCTGCTCGAACTCAGCCGGGGACTGCCGGACCTGACCCGCGGCGAAGGCGTGCTGCAGACCGAGATAGACCACGACCAGCCGGTGTTCGGGACGCCGCCCGTCCGGAACCGGATCGGTCCCGACCCGCTCGATGCCGAGACCTGGTGCCGTCAACGACCCCGCTGAGGAAGCGTTGAATCATCGCCGGTCGCGCCTGTCGAGACCTCTCTGGCAAGGGGTTTCGACAAGCTCAACCAAAGGTGCCGCATTGATCAGCGCTTTCCTGACCAGGCTGCCGGGGTCAGCCGCGACGGCGGACGAACTCGCGCCGGGCGTACTGGCCCAGTGCGTAGGTGAAGTAGCTGTCGGCGGCTGCGCCCACGCCCCCGCCGACCAGCGGAATCCGCTTCGCGACAAGCACGACCGCATGCTTGCCGGCCATCTTCACGCCCAGGTCGCCGAACACCCGCTCGCTGACCGCATGCTCCAAGGCCGGGTCGAAGACCGGTGCGGTGGCCACGCCCAGCGGGGTGCTCGGCAGCTTGCCGGACGCCACCTGCTTGCGCACGTCGTCCTCGCCGAGCATCGCCAGGGTCAGCGCCGAGCGCACCCGACGATCGTTGATGTCGTAACCGCGCAAATGCGCGATGGCCGCGATCATCCGCATCTGGACCACAGCCAGCCCGGCCAGGTTCGCCGGCAATGCCACCGGCAGCAGAAGCAGGCCACCCAGGTTGGTCAGGAAGCCCTGCGCACCGGCCAGACCCACGTGTTGCCGGATCACCGAATCGACGGCGGCCTCGTGGTCGCCGCGGGTCTGCAGGCAGCGAGCAGCCGAGTCCTTCGCGCCAGGGATCGTCATATTGCCGTCGATGGCGAACTCGAGAATCTGCCGGAGCGCATTGCCGGCCACTTCGGGCGCGCGCTGGACGAGGGTCTTGCCGGTTGCTTGGGTGGAGCTGGGTTCCTGGGCGGACATGCGGTCACTCCTGGATGTCGCGGGCTGCGCCGTCCACAGTACTCACGGCGTCCCGGACGACTATCCGGGGTCACCCCGCGGCATCCCTGGGCCAGAAGGCCAGAAGCGAGCAACCCGTGAAGCGAACCGGGTATCCGTGCTGAGTCTTGACCTTGACGCAGGTGGTGCCGAACTTCTCGCTCGTGCACGTGAAGTCGACGGCTTCGAGAGCGCCCCCTCGCGGTCGCGATGCTATCGGCTGACGTCCCCCGGGGGTATCCCTCCTTGCGCGGAGATGGTGCCACACGAGAACCGCGGTCCAGATCGCCGTCCGAGGGCGTGTCGCGTGCCTGGCGGCGACTGGACCGCAGATCTCGGGGTCGCGCCCGCCGTCCCCGCAATCGACGGCGCCGGTGGCACAATCGAGCAATGAGTCGCCCGGGCATCTTCGGACCGCCGCGGGACTGGCCGGCGCAGGATCTGATCGGGCTCTCCGACGAACTCGACCCCGACCTGGTGGTGCTGGCCTACCGCTGCGGGGTGTTCCCGATGCCCCTGCACAACTCCTGGTTCCCGGCCCGGATGGGTTGGTGGTCGCCGATGCGGCGCGGCGTCCTGCTGCCCGACGGCATGCGGGTTACCCGCTCGCTGCGGCAGGCTGCCAAACGCTACGTGACTACCGTCGATGCCGCTTTCGACCAGGTGATCAGCCGCTGCGCCGACCCGAGCCGTCCGCACGGCTGGATCGATGACGACATCGTCAACGCGTTCACCCTGCTGCACGAGCACGGCGTGGTGCACAGCGTCGAGACCTGGACCCCTGACGGACGCCTCGCCGGCGGCCTGTACGGGGTGTCGCTCGGCGGGTTGTTCGCAGGCGAATCGATGTTCCACGATCCCGAGATCGGCCGGGACGCGTCCAAGGTGGCACTGCTGCGGCTGGTCCGGACAATGCAGCGCGACGGCAACACCGAGCGGCTGATCGACGTCCAATGGCGAACCGACCACCTGGCCTCGCTCGGGGTGATCGAGATCGACCGCGACGAATACCTGGCGGCGCTGGACGAAACCCTCGGCCTGCCAGCGCCCGACTGGGCGTCCGAACGGGAACTGGCCGAGCGGGGAACGGAGGACGACGGTGCCTGAATTGCCCGAAGTGGAGGCGCTGCGGTCGTTCCTCACCGACAAGCTGATCGGCGCGACGATAGCCCGCACCGAGCTGCTGGCGTTCAGCGCGCTGAAGACCTTCCAGCTGCCGCTCTCGGCGTTGCACGGGGGCGAGGTGGACCAGGTCCGCCGCTATGGCAAGTTCATCGCGATCGACGTCTCCGGCAGCTGGCTGGTGTTCCACCTGGCCCGGGCCGGTTGGCTGCAGTGGAGGGACGCCATGCCCACCAAGCCGGCCCGTCCGGGACGTGGTCCGCTGAGTCTGCGGGTGGTGCTGGCGGATGGTTCGGGCTTTGACCTGACCGAGATGGGGACCCAGCGCAAGCTGGCCGTCTATGTGGTCGGCGACCCGCAGGACGTGCCGATGCTGGCCAGCCTCGGCCCCGACCCACTGGCCGACGAGTTCGACTCCGACGCGTTGGCGACGATCCTGGCCAAAGCCGGACGCGCCCAGCTCAAGGGGGTGCTGCGCGACCAGCGGGTGATAGCCGGCATTGGCAACGCCTACAGCGACGAGATCCTGCACGCCGCCAAGCTGAGCCCGTTCAAGCCGTCCAATGCCTTGTCAGCCGAGGAACACGATCGGCTGTTCACCGCGATCAAGGCTGAACTCGGCGACGCGATCGCCCGCTCGGTCGGCCGCGCGGCCAAGGAACTGAAGGGTGAGAAGAAGATCGGCCTGCGGGTCCACGGCCGCACCGGTGAACCCTGTGACGTCTGCGGCACGCCGATCGCCGAGGTGTCCTTCGCCGACTCGTCCCTGCAGTACTGCCCCGGGTGCCAAACAGGCGGCAAACCCCTGGCAGATCGCCGGATGTCGAAGCTGCTGAAGTAGGGCGTCGGGCTCGCGGAACGTGGTGACCGCGAGAACCGTCCCCGGTGTCCGGAGGAACCGTCCCCTTGGTCACCAGCCGAGGGAGTCCAGGTCGGCGATCAGCGCGGGCACACTGCGGTCCCCGAAGTGCCGGACGCCGAGCAGCCGGTGGTGCAGTCCGAGGACCCGGCGACGGTGGTCGAAGTCGTCCGGGAGGGGCCAGTCGTGCTCGTAGGCCTCCCAGAACTCGGGCGGGAACGGGTTCCGGCTGGCGCCGAGCATGTGCACCAGGTCGAGTTCCCGGTCGGTGAAGGACACCTCGGGGTCGATCACCCAGCGTCCGGCCACGATGTTTCCGGTCCACAGGTCGCCGTGGGTGAGCGAGGGGACCGGACGAGGCGGCAGCGACTCCTGAACCGGGCCGTCGCAGGCTCGCTGCAGCCGTGCTACGACCTCGGCGGGGATCGCGGGATCGCTGAGGTGGGTGCGAATCCGGCGTTCGGCGAAGAATGCCGGCCAGTCGTTCAGCCAGCCGTTCGGCTGCACGAACCGCCCGCCGCGGTTGTCCAGGTGCCAGCCGTAACGCGGACCGGCGTGGCGGTGCATCCGGGCCACCGCCGTGCCCAGTCCGGGCCAGTCCGGCGGGCCGTCCAGGTACTCCAACACCAGCCGTGAACCCGCCACCGCCAGCACGTCGGGCGTCGGCACACCGGCGGCCCGCAGTGCCCGCAGCCCGTCGGCCTCGACCGCCGCCGGATAGGGACAGTCCTTGACCACCACGCGGCGTCCGTCGGCCAGCCTCGCCAGCCGGGTGTGACCCACCCAGCCTCCACCCAGCTGCTCCAGCGCCACCGGCGCCGGCAGCTCCTCCGGCCAGCCGTCCAACGGGTTCGTCGCGCCGTCCATCGCCGCACGGTAGCGCAGCGGCAACGCGGCCTCGATAACATGATGGTCTCGACCGGACGCGTCCGCTGTGGGCACGCGCGGCACGCCGGATATCCTCAGCGATGCCGTCTATCTGAGGAGTCCCATGTCGAGCGCGCTGGTCACTCGGGCTCGCGCGATCCTCGACCAGGACTGGACGAAGAACTCCCGGCTCGGATTGCGGCTGATCGTGGCCGCCACCGTGGTGACCATCCTGGTGGCGTTCATGGGGCCGTCCGCGGTCGCGCTGCGACTCGGTCCGCGCACCTCGCTCATGCCGCCCTGGTACCTGCCGGCCGGAATCGTCAGCCTCAACGAGTGGGTGGCGGTGCTGTCGCTGTGGACGGCGCTCGCCGCGGGGGCGATCGGGTTGTGGATCTGTTACCGCGCCGTGGACACCGGCTGGCGCCCTAACATCCACCGGCTGTTCGCGCTCGGCGCGGCGCTGTCGCTGGTCACCTCGCTGGTGCCGCCGCTGACCTCGGCCGACGTCTTGATGTATGCCGCCTACGGACGCCTGATGGTGCTCGGCTGGAACCCCTACGACATCACCCCGGCCAACATCATCCGGCAGGAGTTCGACCCGGTGATGCGCTGGGTGGAGGCACCCTGGCAGGACACCCCGTCGGTGTACGGGCCGATCGCCTCGTTCAGCCAGTGGCTGGCCGCAACCCTGGGCGGCGAGAGCATGCACCAGGTGGTGTTCTGGCTGCAGATGTTCGCCGTGCTGCCGTTCCTGGTGGTCGCGTTCATCGCGGTCAAGATGGCGCACGGCGACCCGGCCTTCCAGACCCGCGCGGTGCTGTTCACCATTCTCAACCCGATCATGATCTGGTCGATCTGCGCCCAGGCGCATAACGAGCCGCTGACCCTGGTGTTCGCCGTGGCCGGACTGTGGTTCATGCGGCGCAATGCCTGGCTGGCGGGCGTCGGGATCGGTCTGGCCGGGTGCGTGAAGGTGTCCCTGGTCTACTACGGGCTGGCCATGGTGTGGGGCTACCGGCACCAGCCCCGCAAGCTCGTTCAGCTGTGCATCGCAGCCGCAGTCACGATCGGGCTCGGCTACGGGCTGTTCGCACCCGAGGCGCTGTTCGCGGCCGCCCGGAACACCTCGTATGTCTCGGCCGGCTCCTGGGCGGAGTGGCTGCTCGGACTGGGCACCACCACCGTCGGGGACGGCATCACGCGCCGGGTGATCAGCCTGCTCGGCACCCTCGGCATGGTGGCGGTCGCCTGGATGCTGTCCCGGGTGCTGCCGTGGGTGACGGCGCCGGGCGCCGACCCGGGGACCGATCCGCGGCGCGATCCGCTCACCATCGCCGTCCGGACGGCGGCGCTGCTGACGGCCGCCTGGCTCATCACCTCGCCGTACACGCTGAGCTGGTACGACCTGATCACCTGGGTGCCGCTGTCGCTGATGGCGGCGAACCGGCTCGACGTGATCACGATGTGGCGCGGCACCTGGCTGTCGCTGGCCTACGTCACTGGCCGGGTGATCGAGTTCGGGCCCGGTGTGGTGATCGCCGGCTTCGCGATGCGCGACGTGTTGTGCACGGCGGCGCAGATCGCGGCCATCGTCTGGGTGATCTGGTGGTGGCGCTCCGAAGGCGGCGAACTGCCCCGGCTGAGTCTGCTGCGGGACGGCTGGCGCCGCTTCCGCGGCCGTCCGGCGGTGCAGTGACGGACGTCGTGATGTGGAATGCCGTGGACTGACCAGGGCGCTGGTTACACTCCCCGCGTGAGTGGCGAGGACGGCGGCGGAACGCGGCGCAGCACTGCCGTCCGCGCGCTGATCGCCGTCGCGGCGACAGCGCTGGTGGCGATCGTCGCGCTCGGTGTGGTGGGCGCGGTCCGAGGACCGGTGCTGCCCGCGCCGACGGTGCCCGCTCCGAGTGTGGGCCCGGCGTCGACCCTGCCCAGCGCGCCCGCGCGGCGCGTCAGCGTCGATCCGCTGAGCCGAAGGCTGGCCGTCGAGCCGTACCTGACCGGGCAACTGCCCGGCAAGCCGTTCAGCGTCGCGGATCCCACCTCGACCCGGGGCCTGTTCACCGAGGCGACCGTGGTCGGTTGGGTGGGCGACCCCGGCTGGCAGCAGAACCGCAACATGCCGGTGAGCATCATCGTCGCCGACCTCGAGCCCAAGACGCTGGTGGTCGGAGATCTCGACGCCACCGGACGCGGCGTGCTGGCGGAGATCGCCGCTCGCCTGTACCGGACGCTGGCCGACCTGCGCGTCAGCGATGTGCGCAGCGACCCCGAGACGGCGATCGGGCCCCATCCCGCCCGCTGGGCGCACGCCGGAGTGACCGGCACGCTCGCGGGTGGCGGCACAGAGCGGGTCGAATTGTCGATGCTGCTGGTGGCGTTGCCGAACGGACGCCACTTCGCGTTGATCGAGGTCCGGCCCGAACACCCCGGCGCGGCCGCGCAACTCCCGGCGCTGGATCGCGCCGCGGCGTCCGTCGTCGCGGCCGGCTGAGCGAGCAGCGCCGGTCAGCGCAACCCCCGCTGGTTGAGGCCGTCGAAACCCCTTGCCAGCGCGCAGGTGCATGATCTCGACAAGCACGACTCACGAGAATCAGCGCCCAGAGGTTCCGCTTACACTGACCCGGTGAACCTGTCAGCGCAGCCCGGCGAACCGTCGCGGCTGCTCATCGTCGGTGCCGCCGCCGGGATGGGCCGCTGGCTCTCGGACCACCTGTTCGCCGATCTGCCCTGGCAGCAGGTCGTGCTGGTCGACACCGCGGCCTCGGCGCAACTGCTGGCTGGGGCCGCGGGCGCCTATGACGCGACGCCGGTGCACACCGGAACCCTCGAGGAGGTCGCGTCCGAGTTGGACGCCCCGGGCTACGTCATCTGCCTGGCCGTGCCGGACGCCGCCGCCGCCGGTGTGCTCGCCGAGTTGGACGCTGTGCTGCCCCCGGACGCACCGATCATCATGGTCGGCTCGGGTTTCAGCTGGACGATGGGCCTGCTCGCCGCGGTTCCCGACCGGACGGCGGTCGCGCTGCACCCGCTGATGGACACCGCGGCCCGTTCGCTCGACGGTCAGACGGTGTGCGCCACCGAGGTGCGCGGGGTGGCGACCGGCTGGCTGGCCGAGGCGATCACCGGTCGCGGCGGCATCTACACGGTGCTCTCGCCGGAGCGGCACGACCGGATCATGACCTACGTGCTGGCGCTCACCCACCAGGCGCTGCTCGGCTTCGTCACCGCCGTCGCCGACAGCGGCCTCGACCTCGCCGACGAGCTGTGGGCCGCGCGGACGCCGCTGTTCGAAGCGCTGCTCGGGCTCGCGGTCAGCCTGCTGGAGGAAAACCAGGAGCTGACGCTGGCGCACGTCCAGGCCAGTGTGGACGGCGAGACGGCCGCGGCGGAACTGGCCGCCGCGGTGGCGTCGGTGAGCGCGTCCGCCGCCTCCCGCGACGAGTTCGTGGCCCGGATCACCGCGACCCGGGACCGGTTCAGCGGTGCCCTGTTCGACACCGTCCGCAACACCGCCGCCGCGACCCTGACGGCCGGGCAGTCGAAGCGGGCCACGCTGGCCCGGGCGCGCCGGCTCGGCGGGCTGGTCGGGTTGTACCCGATGGGACGCCCCGACAAGCTGCGGGTCGGACGGCTGGTCGACCTGACCCCGGTGCACCTGGTGCTGGAGGAGTTGTTGATCGGCCCCCGGGGCGAGGCCGCGCTGCTGCTCGGGCCGGGCGTCCGCAACGCCAAACGGCTCGGACGCCGCGGCAAGGCCGTCCGGACCCGGTTCGGCATCGGGCACGTCGAGGTGCTTTCGGACGCCGAACTCGAGGTGGCGCTGGACTCGTGGCTGGCCTACCTGCGCCGCGACATCCGCTTCCTGGTGCCCGAATCGGTGGCCGGCGACGGGGTCGCGTCGGTGGTGCGGGAGCAGCGGGGCGTCAGGGCGGCCTACCTGGTGTCCGAGGCGGTCCGGACCGGTCAGCGGGCGGTGGTGATCCGCACCGAGATCCGTGCCGATCTCGACCTGGACGAGACCATCGAGCGGCTGCGCCGGGCCGTCGAGGTGGCCTACGCCTGGCCGCACGGGGTGGCCCGTCCGGTGCGGTCGCGTGGGTTGGCGCTGCGCTATCTGGGCCCGCCCGGCACCTTCTCCGAGAACGCCGCCCGGCAGGTCGCGGTCGGGCTGGCCGGGGCGGGCGAGCACGACGTCCGGATCGAGCCGGTGGAGTCCTTCGACGAGGTGCTGGCGGCCACCCGGGACGGCGGGCTCGGCGTGCTGCCGATCACCAGTTCGGCGTCCGGCCTGGTCACCCGCTCGACCCGCGCGCTGCTCGACTCCGACGCCGCGGTGGTGGCCGGCGGGGTGGTGGACGTCGCCGTCCGGTTCGACGCGTATGCGGCGTCGCCTGTCGTGCTGGCCGAGTTGCGCGGCGCTCCGGTGTTCAGTCATCCGCAGGCGCTGGCCCAATGTACGGGGTTCGTCCGGCGCTGGGGGCTGGTGCCGCGACCATGCCCGTCCACCGCGGACGCCCTGGCCCTGCTGTCGGCCGCGGACGGTCCCGCGATCGCCCTGGCCTCCTCCGGTGCCGAGGCGGACCATCCGTTCGTGCATGTGGTCGAGCGCGAGATCGACGACCTGTCGGGTTCGATCACCCGGTTCGTGATCGTCGGCCAGCCCGGCGCCTTCGACGATCACCGGGACGGGTCCGACCCGACCCTGCGCGGCATCGTGCTGGCGCCGTCCGTGGCCGCGATCGCACCGCTGGTCGGACGCGGCCCCGGCTTCGACGAACTGCTCACCGACGCCGCCGGCAACTGCCTGTGGGTGACCAGCCGCCCGCTCACCGATCTGCCGGACGGCGTCCGCGACCTGGGCGTGGTGCCGTGGTCGCCGCGGACGCCGGTGGTTCGCCCGACTCCCGGCTAGCGCGGACGGCCGTCCGCCGGATCAGCAGCCAGGCCAACGCCAGCAGCCACGCGCACCACAGCACATAGCCGGCGAAGTTGGTCAGCGTCGCGATGCCGAGGACCGGAGCGAGGACGCCGGTGGCGATCAGTCCGGCGGCGGCCTGGCCGGCGACCGCCAGCCAGCGCGGCAGCACCGTTCCGGCCAGTGCGACGGCGACCAGGATGGTGAACGTCGCGGTCAAGGCGTAGCCGATCGTCTCGCCGATCACCCGGCCGAGCAGGTTGTGCAGGAACTCGAAGCGGATCTGGGCCGCGGCCTGCTGCGTCGGGTCGAGCGCGTCACGGGCGATCGCCGGCACCAGGAACACCCAGCGCTGCAACCCGATCACCTGGACGGCGGCTGCGGCGATGCCGGTGCCGGCGATCCAGCGCCCCAGCTTGCCGCCGGCCAGCCGTCCCAGCCAAACCCCGGCGGGTGCGAGCAGCGCCGAACCGATCGCCAGGGCCGCGAACCACAGCATGATCGCCGCCTGGTGTGCGCGGTACAGCGTCAGGATCTCGCCGGTCGGGCGCTTGAGGATCTGTGGATAGTCGAACACCGCGCCGAGGGCGGTGAAACCGGCGATGGCCAGGGCCGATGCCACGGCGAGGGCGAGGGCGGCCTTCCCAGCGGTGGCGCGGCGGCGCTCCGGGGTCGTGGTGGTGGTCATGGCGTGTGCTCCTTGGGTTGGGCCTGGACGGGTTGACGCAGACGCTCGCGGTACCAGGCGACCGTGGTGCGGATCGCCTGGTCGAGGGGTGTGGAGTGGTCGCCGAAGGCGGTCCGAAATTTGCTGTCGTCGACCACCCAGGGCTCGGTGAACTGGTAAAGGGTGTGCAGGTACTCACGCATCGCGGGCTGGAACAGCGCCATCGCGCGCAGCAGCCATCCGCCGGCCGCCAGCAGGCGCGACGGCGTGTCGGCGGCAGCGTAGACGGCGTCGATGGTCGCCCGGATCGTCCGGGTCTCGGTGACCGGCAGATGCCAGATCTGCCCGGTCGCGCCGTCCGCGGTGCCGAGCCGGACGAGGCCGGCGGCGACGTCCGGTGCGTAGGAGTAGGAGTGCGGCTGGCGCGGGTCGCCCATCAGTTGCGCCGTCTTTCCCTGGACGGCCGCCCCGAACACCGCGTCCCCGAGCGCGGACTGGGTGACGCCCGGCCCGAAGTAGTCCGAGGCCCGGCCGATCGCCACCTGCAGCCGCCCGGCGTGGTGCGCGGCCAGCAGTTCGGCGGTCATCGCCGCCCGGGTGGCGGACTTGGCCGAGGTCGGACGGGCGGACATCGTTTCGACCAGCGGCCGGCCGCCGCTGGGGCCGTAGGCGTACAGGTTGTCCAGCACGACCAGCCGGGCGCCGGCCGTGGCGGCGCCGTCCATCACGCCGCGCTGCAGGGGCGGGAATTCCTGCGGCCAACGCGCGTAGTTGGTTGCGTTGAGGCAGAAGTAGACGGCGTCCGCGCCGTGGCAGACCCCCGTGGTGAAGGCGGTGTCGGTCGCGTCGCCCGCGACCACCCGGGCACCGGCGAAGCTGCCCCGGCCGCTGCGATTGACCGCGGTCACCTCGTGTCCGTCCGACACCAGCGCGTCGATCAGGTGGCGGCCGATCTGGCCGGTTCCGAAGACGATGTGCCGGGTCATGACTGCCGCTCCCGCTCGCGGATGATCGGCAGGACGCCGGTGAGGGCAGTCACGACGAGGGCGCCGACCGACCCGAAGACGGTGAACCGGTCACCCACCTGGACGCCGATCGCGGTCGTCACCGCCCAACCGACCGCCCAGACCCCGGCCAGATACGCCGGCCAGGCAGCGGCCAGCGGACCGACCCGGCGGGCGAGGACGATGGCCTGGCCAACACCCGCGAGCGCCCCGGACGCCGCGCCCTGCAGCGCCAACTGAGGCAGCGTGGTGCCGAAGCCGACCAGCAGCGCCCCGGCCATCAGCCCGAGCGCGAGGCCGGCGCCGGTGCCGGCCACCCAGGCCGCGGCGTCCACCCGGCCGAGTCGCAGCGCCCAGGCTTGGACGACGCCGATCACGGCTCCGGTCAGCAGGCCGCCGAGGACGGCGGCGGTCGGTGAGTCGACGGGGCCGACCAGCAGCATCGCGGCGAGCCCGCCGAGCGGGAAGCCGGCGAATGAGACGGTCCAGCGCAGCAGCGGCCGGAGCCGGCTGGCCGGTGGTGCCTGAGTGAGGGTCATCACAGGGTCCTTTCATTGGGATCGGTGGACCGCTGCCCGGCTAGCCAGGCGGCCAGCAGGTGATCCGGGTAGCTGGCCAGGTGGTCGCGAATCAGCGCGTCGAACAGTTCGGCCTGGCCCTCCAGACACAGCTGGGCGAGCGCGACCAGCTGCCGCTCGCGGCTGGTCGTGGCCAGGGCGCCGGCTCGAAGCAGCGGGGCCGAGTCCCCGGCCAGCACGCCGGCGGCGACCAGCAGACCGACCGAGTCCGAACCGGTCGACGCCCCGACGAGGTCCGCGCCCGCCGCCGGGTCGCCGCCGATCAGCCGCCGAAGCAGGATGTCGTCGGCGTCCGGGTCTCGCTGGGGTCGATTCATGTCGATGAGCGTCGCGCTGAGCGCTGACGAACCGCTGACGACGACTGACGGCCCGAGCCGCCTCTGTGCGTGTCGTCCGCTGCGCAGGCAGTTTCCTCATAGTGTTCGCTCTTAACTGACCGTGTTCAGGACGACAGTGGCAGGAGTGGCTAGTGGTGGGACGACGAGTTGTGGGGGACTTCCGTGTCCAAGGGGTCGACCTACAGGACGGTCGGCCATCGACCGGATAGAGACGGCTCTGCGCCAATTCAGCAGGGAGGGCGTGAACCCCTCCGTCGCTTCGATCACTCGGCGAGCCGAACTTTCGAGGACGTTTCTCTATCAGAATGCGCGGGTGCGTGGTCTCATCGATAGGGTCCACACCGTCCCACGTGAGCGACCAGCAGACACGACCATGTCGCCTTGGCGAGAACGGGCCCTTAACGCCGAAGTAGAGCTCCGGCGATCACACAACGAAATCGACGCGCAGCGACGAACTATCGGTCAACTGCTTGGGCGCATCGCAGACCTTGAGGCCGACCTTCCGGCTGACGGGGTCAGGCAACTGCTAGCCGAGAACCACCAGCTAAAGGTGGATGCTCGAACGCTCACTCAACGAAACCTGCAACTCGAGAATGCCTTGGCCAGCTCGCGCGACAACAACCGGTTCCTGGATAAGCGCATCGCGGACCTTGAGATGCAGGTGCTGCAGGGTCGCTCTACGTGAACGACGAATCTCACTCTGGCCGTCCACCGTCACCGGTCCGGGTTTCACGGCAGGTGCGATCTGTCCTGCGGCCGGGAAGTCGACGACAGTTCGACGATCGTGAGTACGTGCAGTTCGTCCGAAGCTTCAAGCGTTCCGCGCTACTCCAGCTCATCGCACGAGTCGCTCCTCAGGTCTCGTTCAACAAGCTCAACATCAAGGAACAATCACTCATCACCCCCTGGGGCCTCGCGGACGTCGCACGCGTGACCCTGGCCTCCGGCGGCGAACACAATCGCCGTCTGCCCTCTCTCGACGATCTTGGCCGATGCCTGGCCTTACACAACAACCTGGACCACCCGGGCATGGATGAGGCAGGACGCCCTGGGCTCGCTAGGAGCATGTTCCTGCAGGCCGGCTTTTGCCAACTTCCCTTCCAACGACAAATCGGGAACCTCACAGGTCGGAGCCTGGCGCTGTTCGACCAAACCCGGGTGCCAAATCCGAGTCGTCTCAAGGTGTTGGTCGGCGATTGGCAGGGTGTGCTGCTCGGCTGCTCCCTCAGTGCCTACATGGGTGTTGCCCAGCTTCTCCTTGCCGCCGCGGAGCCGAACCACGGCACGTTCAACCCAGCTTGGTTGGAAGACAATGGCCCTCCCGTCATCTTGGAGCACTTCCCTCCTGAGATCACCAGGCAAGTACTCGAAGACAACTTCGTCGCCCACATCGACAGCTACAGAGAACGCGATGGCCAGCAGCCGGGCCCAGCCAGGCGCTTCACATTCAACCCATTGCAGGCCAAACCGCTCGTGAGTGGAGTCAGCAAAGACCTCATCATGCCCGTTCCGGACTACATCACGTGGAAGCCCACGGCAACGGGGCTCTACTTCACCGGCCTCGACCGCTGGGGCACACACTTCGCCACCGATCTGGGGTGGCTCTTCCAGGCATACGTCGGCCGGAATCTCGAACTGATCCCACGAGCAACCCTGCACCCCGAAACTAGTTACGGCCCGCGCAGCCATCGCCGTGACTCCGTCGACTGGATAGTCGTGTTCGACGGGCTCGTCGTCCTCATCGAAGCCAAGTCAGCAAGGCCTACCGAGCAGGCCAGGCTGGGCGTCGACGCCGCCGAGGCAGACTTCCGAAAGGCGTTCGACAAGGCCAACCAGCAAATCGAAGAGACACTCAGCCAGATCCTCAACGGGACACCCGAGTTCTCAGAAATCCCCAAAGACCGACCCTTCGTCGGGCTCGTAGTGACCCTCGAAGACTTCCTCGTCGCCAACTCCGCTCCCCATAAACCCATGTATTCCAGCTCAACGAAGCTTCCGACCTTCGCAGTGTCCATCGCGGAGCTCGAACAAATCGTCTGCCTCACAACGGCGTCCAACTTCCTGCACCACCTCGTCGCCATCGGGCCCCACGTCAACATTCAAGACGAGCTGTCCTGGAGTCACTTCGAACTGGACGCCAATCCGATCCTGCGGGCCGGTGTCGAAGCCACGCCGATCAACCGCATCACCGCATCACCCCGCCACGAACCGGAAGCAGGCGAACCATGACCCTCCCTATGGGTGACGACCCCATCCGCAAGGCCGGCGAGGACCTCCTCCACCGAGAACGTCTCGCGGAAGCGCTCGCTAGCGAGATCAAGTCACTGGACGCCAGCCGCGGCGCCGTGCTCGCCATCACCGGTCCGTGGGGGAGCGGAAAGACTTCCCTGATGAACCTCGCCACCGACCCCCTGCGCGGCGATCCTGCCGTCTTGGCAGTGGTCGAGTTCAACCCCTGGCTCTTCTCCGGCGCAGAACAGCTGGCCGAGAACCTGCTCCAAGAGCTCGGCAGGCAGATGCCGCGGGAGGAGACCGGCAAGGACAAGTTGCGCGATGTCGTCGGCACTCTGAACAAGTACTCTCGCGGATTCAGCGCCCTCAAGGCGGTCCCGTTCGTTGGTGGGTTCGTGGACGTCACGAATCAAGCCATCCAAGGGGCTCACACACTCTTGCAAACCGACGAGAGCCTCGAGACGTTGCGTCGGGAGGCGATCCAAGCCCTCGGGTCCCTGGAGCAACGGATCGTCGTCCTCGTGGACGACATCGACCGGCTGACTCGCAGCGAAACGCGAGATCTCTTCCGAACCATCCGCCTCTCCGCGTTATTCCCTAATGTCGTCTATGTCCTCTGCCTCGATCCCAACGTCGTCGCCGCGTCCCTCACCGATAATGGGTTTGACGGCCATGCCTACCTTGAGAAAATTCTCACCCTCACCTGCCGCGTCCCCAAGATGCCCGATCAGCACATAGCCAACCTGTTCGCGGAAGCGCTAAACGCCACGCTCGACGAGCCAAGCACACCCTCGGACGAGACGATGTGGGCGGAGGCCTACCCACGGATCATCCACCCCCTACTCCGAACCATGCGAGACGCGAAGCGCGTTCTCACATCGCTGCCGCTCGCGATGCGCCTTCTGGGAGGTGAACTGCCAGAGGTTGAAATAATCGTCATGGAGGCTCTTCGGACTCTCTACCCACAGATGCATGAGGCGATCCAAACCTATGCGGGGCCTCTCACCGAGCCACACACCCCTGGCCGGCCGGACCCGGCAGTGACCGATGCAATCCTGAGCTTCATAGCAGCGGACACAAGGTTCGAAGGCCAGCTCGCTCGAGCTCTACTCGAAATCATGTTCACTCACGCCCGCGGCCGGCTGGACGTCAGCGAACCTTGGTATGGGGGGGATCCTCCTTCGGGTTCAATCGGCACCCGGCAGCGCCTCGACTACTACTTGTCGCACGACCTGCCACCCGGTGTGACCCCCTCTCGAGTGATGAGAACCGTGGTCACCGCTATCGGTGACGAGGCGGCCCTCCGCGCCGCGTTCGAAGCTGTCTCGGAAGACCACCTGTTGGAGGTCTTGAAGGAGATCTGGAGGCTAGCGCCAGAAATTCCCGCATCCGCTGTCGAACAAGTCATCCCCGTGCTCTTGGAGCAGTTCCCACGTCTGCCGAAGCGGCAGGCGGGATTCTTCACCACTGAGCCTCGATCCGCCATCACGAGGCCCGCACTCGTCCTCCTCAGACATCTACCTCCAGATGAAGTGATGAGCCTGGCAGAACGGATGGTCGACACGACACCATCAGCCTTCGCCGCCTTCGAGATCGTCACCCTCGTCGGACACCAGATCAAGCCGGGCCACGCGCTCGTTAGCGAAGATCACGACGAGGAGTTGAAAGAACGTCTCCGCCAGCGGATCCAGGCAATGACAAGCGCCGAACTCGCAGCCGAACAAGGCCTGTTCTCGATCCTCCACCACACGTTCCCGCATGAGCCCGGCAAGCCAGTCCTCGACATCATGCTCGACCCAGCAGTCGCCGCCGCCGTCCTCACCTCAGCAGTGTCAACCCAACGGGGCATCACATACGGACGGACGGAAACCGTGACGGTCACCCACGGCCTCCACTGGGAGACCCTCATTCAACTCTTTGGGAGCGAACAAGAACTCCGCCAACTTGCTCCGGACCTGAAGGACCACCAGCCGGCGGCCTACGACAAGGACGAATTTGAACTAGCCATCGACCTCTTGACTCACTACCTAGAGGGATTTCGCCCGCCCGAGTCGTTCTAACCCGCGCTACACACACCTGTTCGCGACGAAAAAACGAGACTTGGTCGGAAACTGGACGACTGACGGCTCCCTCCGGCAGTGCCGCCGGCGCCGTCCAGACCGTACGCTCGGTGCGTGCTCACCGTGGGGGTGCTGGGTGCCGTCGAGGTTCGCCGCGACGGCGTCGTGGTCGCCCTTCCGGCCGGTAAGACCACCGAACTGCTGGTCCGGCTGGCCCTCGACGTGGGGCGTCCGGTTCGGGCCGACGTGCTGATCGACGACCTCTGGGGCGTGCCGACCGGCCGCAACACCCTGCAGGCGAAGGTCTCGCAGGTGCGCCGCAGCCTGGCCGAGCCGGGTGTCATCCGCGCCCTCGACGGCGCCTACCTGCTCGACCTCGAACCCGACGCCGTCGACGCCGAGCGGGCCGTCCGCCTCGCCGACGCCGCCGAACGCGCCCAGCTCGCCCGGGATGCCGCGACCGCGCTGGACCGGGCCCGGGCAGGGGTGGCGCTGTTCCGGGGCGACCTGCTGCCGTTGGCCGGATCGTGGGCGGCAGCGCACCGCACCCGGCTCGACGAGACCCGCTGGAGCCTGATCGAGATCATGGTCGCGGCCCGCGTCGACCTCGGCGCGGGTGCCGAACTGGTCGCCGAACTCGAAGCCCTGATCGCCCAACAGCCGTTGCGGGAGGGGCTGTGGCGGGCGCTGATCACCGCCCTGTACCGGTCCGGGCGCCAGAGCGACGCGCTCGCCGCCTACCGGCGAATCCGGGAGTTGCTGGCCGACGAACTCGGGCTCGAGCCGGGACCGCAGCTGCAGAGGCTGGAACTGGACGTGCTGCGGCACCATCCCCGGCTGGGGGAGCCCCGGCCGGGAGCCGCCCGGCCCGGCAACGTCGTCCGGCCAGCGCAGCCCCTGATCGGACGCGACCGCGAGGTGGCCTCGGCCGAAGCGGCCCTGGAGCGATCGCCTTTGGTCACCCTGGTCGGCCCCGCCGGTGTCGGCAAGACCCGGCTGGCCACCGAGATCGCGGCACGTTCGGCCGTCCCGGGTGGCGCCTGGCTGATCCGGCTGGAGAGCCTCGACGACTCCTCCGACCTGCTCCAAGCGGTCGCCCACACCCTGCGGGTACCGAGCGACCCGGACGCCGTCCGCGACCGGCTGAACGGTGCCGACACCCTGCTCGTGCTGGACAACTGCGAGCACCTGATCGCCCAGGTCGCCGGCACCGTGGACCGGCTGCTCGGCGAGATTTCCCGGCTCAGCGTGCTCGCCACCAGCCAGGTTCCGCTCGGCCTGGACGCCGAACAGGTCCTGGTGCTGCCGACCCTGGCGCCCGCCGATTCGCGGCTGCTGTTCGAGCAACGAGCCAGGCGTCACCGCCGCGGCTTCACCGTCGAGACCCGGCATGAGCAGGTCGTCGCCGATGTCTGCGCCCGGCTGGACCACCTGCCGCTGGCCATCGAGCTGGCCGCGGCCCGGGTCCGGTCGCTGCCGGTCGACGAGATCGCCCGCCGGCTGGACAACCGGTTCGCTTTGCTCCGCGACCCCGGCAGCCACCAGCCGCCACGACGCCGGGCGCTGGAGGCCGCGATCGCCTGGAGCTACGACCTGCTCTTTCCCGACGAGCGCCGCGGGCTGTGGGCGCTGTCCTGTTTCGCCGGCGGAGCGACACTGAGCGCTCTGGAGGCCGTCCTGGCCGCGCTCGAGGTGCCGGACGCCGCGGTGCCCGACACGATCACCCGCCTGGTGGACCGCTCGCTGGTGGTGCTGGACGACGACACCGAGGTCGCACCGCGCTACCGGCTGCTGGACAGCGTCCGGTTGTTCGCCGCCGGCCGGCTGGCCGAGTCAGGTGCGGAGGCGTCCGCCCGGCTGGCCCATGCGCGCTGGTACGCCGACCGGGCGGCCTGGTGCGCCGATCACATCGTCACGCCGGACCAGCCGGACTGCCTGGCGTACGCCCGCGCCGAGCGGGCCGACATCGACGCAGCACTGGCCTGGAGCCGGCGCAACGATCCGTCGATCGCGGCCGCCATCGGTCTGGGCATGGCCTGGACCTGGGTGGTGCTCGGCGATGGCGCGGCCGGCGCGGCCCGGGTGCGGGACGCCGTGGCAACGGCCGCGCCGGCTGACCGCTCCCGCGGCCTGCTCGCCGCGGTGTGGCTGGAGGCGTCGGCCGGTGACCTGGCGCTGGCCGAGCGCGACCTCCAGCTCGCGGCGACGCTCGCCGAACCGCTGAACGACGACCTGCTGGCCGCCGACGTCCGCTGGTACCGGGCGTTCCTGGCGATCCAGCGGGGTGACGCCGACGCCGCCCGCTCCGAATCCGGCGCCGCGCTGCGGGTGTATCGACGGCTCGGCTCCGACTGGTCCATCGCCGCCGGCCTGCTGCTGGCCGCCTACGGTGCGCTGATGGCCGGAGATGTCGCGTCGGCGGCCGGCGACGCCGGTGCGGCGGTTGCCTTGATCGGCGCCACCGGAGACGCCTGGGGCCTCATCCACGGCCACGCCATCCTCGGCGGGGTGGCGCAGGGCCAGGGCCGGCTGGCCGAGGCGGCGACCGCTTTCGAGGCGGCGGCCGAGGCCGCCCGGCGACTGGGCTTCGCCGGTCAGGCGGTGCTGCACCAGGCATCCCTGGCTCGCTGCCTGGCCCGGGCCGGCGACCCGAGTGCGGAGGCGGCCTTCGAACACGCGCTGAACGACGCGACCGCGGTCGCCGACGGTCGTCTGCAGGCCTCGGTGCGGCTGCAGCTGGCGCGACTGCTCCGCTCGCGCGGCGACCCCGAGCGCGCGGCGAGCCTGGTCGAGCAGAACACGCACTGGTACGCGAGGTCGGGCGGCGGTGACCTGATGCTGCTGAATCGCGTGGAACGCGCGGCGATCGCCGGCGAAGAGGAAGCACTGGCGCACCTGGCGGACCAGGCCCGGGTAGCCGGGGACGTCGAATCGGTGGTCGCCGCCCTGGATGCGCTGGCCCTGTGGGTGGCGCGCTCGGGAGATCTCGGACGGGCCCGCGACCTGCTCGGCCTCGCCGACGACGAGATGGCGGTCGCGCCCTACCTGCTGCACCACACCGAGCGGTACGACGCCGTCGCCGCTCGGACGTTCACCGAGCCCGCGGCTCGGCGGTGATGGGTCAGCGCTCGGGCACCATCACCGTCAGCGTCTGCGGCTCGACCTTGGCCTCCATCCGGAGGCACTCGCCGGCGGCGTCCCCGTCGAGTTGGTACTCCACCGGTTCGGACGCCTCGACCAGCACCCGGCGTCCCTGACCCCGGTCGATCTCGGACGCCTCCGGCACCGGCAGCAGCACACTGGTGGTGATCCTCAGCCAGTCCGCGACACTGCCCGGGGAAGCGATGAACAGGTCGAGCAAACCATCGTCGAACTGGGCGTCGGGCAAAAGCTGGACGTTGCCCTGCAGCTGGCCCACGTTGCCGACGATCACTAGCCCGGCATGCCGCTCGATCGACTTGTCGTCGTCGAGGGTCACTGTCACGTCGAAGGACGGCAGGTTGGCCGCGTCGCCGGCGGCCATCACATAGGCGGCCGGACCGATCACCTTTTTCAGGCCGTCGTCGGTGGCGCCCATGATCCGGGCGTCGAGGCCCATGCCGGCCATCACCGCGATGTGCTCGGGTTCGCCGTCGTCGATCGTCACCTCGACCAGATCGATCCGGTCCGGGCGGCCGCCCAGGGCTACCCGGAGGGCCTCGGCCTCGTCCAGCGGAATACGGAGATTGCGCGCGAGCAGGTTGCCGGTGCCCGAGGGCAGCAGACCGAGCGGGACGCCGGTGCCGGAGAGTTCCGAGCAGACCACCCGCACGGTGCCGTCGCCACCGGCCACCATCACCAGGTCGACACCGACCTCGAGGGCTCGCTGGGTCATGCCGCGTCCGGGATCGTCGGGGGTGGTCTCGAGGAACATCGGTGTCCAGCCGTACTGGCGGCAGTCGCCCTCGACGTGCCGGCGGAAGGCTGCCCAATCGGGGATCTTGGTCGGGTTGACGACGATGGCGCAGCGGCGCGGGGTCTTGGCGGCCCGCACCGCCTCGCGGGTCGGCCGCTCGGGCAGCATGTGCACCCGGGTCACGGTGAGCGCGAGGCTGGCGGTGAAGCCGCCGAGCAGCACCCCACCGATCAGGTCACTGATCCAGTTGGCCTGCAGCAGCCAGCGGTCCACCGAGACCAGCAAAATCGCCCCGACCCCCAGCCAGCGCCAGAACTCGATCACCGGACGCGACTGTTTGGTGGTGGTCGTGGTGGCGATCACCACCAGCGCCGCGGTCACTACGGCGACCAGGTGGGCGGCCGGGTAGGCGTAGCCACTGCTGCCGATCAGTTCGGCGATGGTCCCGGGCGGACGGGGTCGCGCCACCAGTGCGCGCACCAGTTCGTAGCCGCCCCAGCCGAGTCCGATGGCCAGCAGCACGCCCACGGTCAGGTTGCGGAGCCGCCGACGGAACGCCCACACGGCGATGCCGGCGAGCGCGCAGTTGACCACCAGCGGATGGAACACGATCGCGACCGCGGCGGCGATCTGAATGGCCGGATCCTGCCAATGCGGCACCGGAGCCTGAAAGGCGTCCAGCGCGGTGAGCGAGCCGGTGAGCAGCAACGACGTCCAGACGGCGAAACCCACGCCGAACCCGACGGTGGCGATGAGGCCCAGGCCCGGCCGACGGCTGCGCATGCGCCATTGTGGCACCAGCGACCGCCCATCGCAGGTGACTGGACCGCAGAGCCCGGGCGTCCGCGAACGGGGCGGTCCGTCGCCGGCCGATAGGCTGATCCGGTGATCGACCCGAAGCTACTGCGTACCGAACCCGACCGTCTGCGAACCGCGCAAGAGGCGCGCGGTGAGTCCGTCGCGCTGGTCGACGAGCTGATCTCCGCGGACGAGGCTCGGCGTTCCTCGATCGCTGCGTTCGAGTCGTTGCGGGCCGAGCAGAAGTCGCTCGGCAAGGATGTCGCGCGCGCCAAGGGCGACGAGAAGGCGGCGCTGATCACCCGCACCCGCGAACTCGCCGCGCAGGTCAAGGCCGCGGACGCCGCCGCCACCGAGGCCGGGGCGCGGTTCGACGAGCTGATGCTGGCGCTGCCCAACCCGGTCTTCGACGACGTCCCGCGCGGCGGCGAGGACGACTTCGTGGTGGTCTCCGAACACGGCACCCCGCGCGACTTCGAGGCCGAGGGCCTCACCCCGCGCGACCACCTGGAGCTGGGCGAGCTACTCGGCGCGATCGACATGCCACGCGGCGCCAAGGTCTCCGGCGCACGCTTCTATTTCCTCACCGGACAAGGCGCGATGCTGGAGCTGGCGCTGATCAACCTGGCCATGGCCAAGGCGACGGAGTGGGGCTTCACGCCTGTTCTGCCGCCGGCGCTGGTGAAGCCGTCCGCGATGGAGGGCACCGGCTTCCTCGGCCAGGCCGCCCAGGACGTCTACCACCTGCCCGCCGACGACCTGTACCTGGTCGGGACGTCCGAGGTGGCGCTGGCCGCCTACCACAGCGACGAGATCCTGGACGCCGCGACGCTGCCCCGGCTGTACGCCGGCTACTCGCCCTGCTACCGGCGCGAGGCGGGCAGCTACGGCAAGGACACCAAGGGCATCTTCCGGGTGCACTGGTTCGACAAGGTCGAGATGTTCGTCTACTGCCACCCCGACGAGGCGGACGCCCTGCACCGCAAGCTGCTGGAGTTCGAGAAGGAGTTCATCACCGCGCTCGAGTTGCCGTTCCAGGTGCTCGAAGTGGCCTCCGGCGACCTCGGCCTCAGCGCCGCGCGGAAGTACGACTGCTACGGCTGGATCCCGAGCCAGGGCAAGTACCGCGAGATCACCTCGACCTCGAACTGCACCACTTTCCAGGCCCGCCGGCTGAACATCCGGATGCGCTCCGACGCCGGCATCGAGGCCGTCGCGACGCTGAACGGCACCCTGTGCGCGATGACCCGGATGATCATCTGCCTGCTGGAGAACCACCAGCAGGCCGATGGTTCGGTGCGCATTCCGGAGGCGCTGCGTCCGTACCTGGGTGGGCGGGAGTTCCTTACCCCGGTCGGGTGAAGGCAGTCGCCGGACGTGCGGTTTGCTCTCCGCCCACTGCCCTGAAAGCCTGAACCGGGAAGGGGGGATCGGATGGCTTGGCGACCGCGCCTGGTGGCGCTGGACATCGACGGCACCCTGCTGAGCTTCGACGGACGAGTGCCGCGGTCGGTGTCGGTGGCGGTGGACGCCGTCGTCGCCGCCGGCGTCCCGGTGGTGCTGAGCACCGGCCGGGGCTGGGCTGGCACCAGACCGATGGCAGAGGCACTGCGGCTGCCGCCCGGCCAGCATGTGTCGTCCAACGGCGCCGTCCGGGTCAGCTACCCGCCGCTCGAACTGCTTGAGCGGGTCACCTTCGACCCCACCGACGTCGTCGACCGCGTGCTCGCCGAGCATCCGGAGGCGATGCTCGCCATCGAGGTGATCGGTCGGGGGTTCAAGGTGAACCGGATGTTCCCCGAAGGCGAGCTGACCGGCGAACTGGTCGAGGTCGAGTTGGACGAACTCGTCGCCGAGCGGGTGACGCGCGTCGTCGTCCGGGATCCGAACGCGTCCGAGGACGACTTCCTGAGACTGGCGCATCGGCTCGGCCTGCAGGGCGTCAGCTACTTCATCGGCTACACGGCCTGGCTCGACATCGCACCGGACGGCATCGACAAGTCGTACGGGCTGGCCGGGGTCTGCGCCGACCTGGGCATCGACGCGGCCGACGTGCTCGCGATGGGCGACGGACGCAACGACATCGAGATGCTCGCCTGGGCCGGACGCGGGGTCGCGTTGGGCGACGCCCCGGACGAAGTGGTGGCGGTCGCCGACCACGTCACCGACCGGTTCGACAACGACGGCACCGCCAAGGAACTGCTGCGCTGGTTCTAGTGCCCCGGTAGGTGGACCGAAAAGAATCGTCCCTCCGTGCTGGCCGGGGCCTCGCCGAACTCGAACGACGCTGCCGTCCCGGACGCACCGCGCCCCGGACGCGGCGGGCGTCCGGGGCGCGGAAGGGACGTAGGTCAGGCGACCCGACGCTCGCGGGAACGATGCGGCCTCACGATCGCGGCGAACGCCGCCAAGACCCGTTCCATGCTCGGCTTGACCACCGCGAACGTCACCTCGGACGCCGCCGCGGCGCGTGCCCGGCGCATGTGTCGCTTCACCGTCGACAGTGAGCAGCCGAGCCGCATCGCAAGCACCTCGAGGCTCTCGTGCGGATTGGCCTGGCGGAGTCGCAGCACCTCCTGGTGGTTGATCTGACGACCGCCCCGCACCACGCCGGCCAGGGTGTCGAGGTCCTCCGGTTCGACGGACACCCCGAGTGCGGCGCGGATCTGCGAGCGCTCCTGCGCGGTGGTGCCACCGGCGAAACCGGCGACGTCGTGTTTCACCACCGCGTCGTAGAGGCAGGTCTCGAACAGCGGGCAGTCGGCGCAGGTGGCGCGGGCGCGTGCGGTCATCAGGGTGAGGCGCCGCTGCCGGTCACCATCGCCACGGGCCAGCGACGGATCCTCTAGCAACTCGTGCTGGAACAGGGCCGGGTTGTCGATGCAGGCGGCGCGTTCGGCGCTGATGCGGTGCGGCATGTCGTACTCACTTCCGTGGCTGGGCGTCTTGGGGTTGGACGCGGCCAGTCACGATTCGGTTGCAACTCCCCCGGAGACCCTCGAGATGCTCCCTCGGCGGGGCAGAATGCCTGGTCTCCGTCGCTCAGAATTCGCCCGCGTGGGCTGGCTCTGAGCGGGCTAGTGCCTTGGCACTAGGTGGGACGCTACCCTGGCCGGGATTGTCGATCCAGGGGAGCACTACCCATGCAGGCGTTCCACAGAGAGCCTGACTGGCTGACCGTCATGGCAGACGGAACCGTCAAGCAACTCAATCCGTTCTCCGGCACCGAAGTCTGGACGGTCGCCGGACGCGGCAACAGACCCCTTGGGGTGGCCCTTCCGCCGCCGATTCCGCTGGCGACGGAGCAGCACGGCCGCTACTGCGCGTTCTGTGAGCAGCGCTACCTGGAGACGCCGCCGGAGAAGTCCCGGGTGGTGCGGCGTCACGACGGCAGCTGGCAGACGCTGTACCGGACCACCGCCGAGGAGCTGTTCGCCACCGTCGCCGAGTTCCGGCGGGTGCCGAACCTGTTCGAGATCCTCAGCTTCCAGTACTGGCACGCCAACTACGGCTACACGCTTCCCACCCGGGTCGCCTCCCGCCGTGCCGCCTACCTGGAGTCGGCGGTCGGCCGGGCCCATGTGTTGGGTATCGCCCGGACGAAGCTGATCGCCAATGGCCTCACACCCGAGCAGATCGAAGCGATGAGCACCGACGAACAGCTGGACTACGCGTCCGGGTTCTTCGGCAGCGGCCATGACGTGATCGTCAGCCGCCGGCACTACGTCGATGGCGCGGTCGACAACACCCAGCTGGCGGGTTCGGGGACGCTGACCCCCGACGAGCACTACCAACTTCTCGCTTTCACCGTCGAGTCCGTGTCGGCTCAGTTCGCGCTGAATCGCTACGCCCGGTATGTGGTCGTCTTCCAGAACTGGCTGCGGCCCGCCGGGGCGTCCTTCGACCATCTGCACAAACAGCTGGTGGCCGTCGACGAGCGCGGCGTCCAGGCCGAGCGGGCGGTGACGCAGCTGCGGGCCAACCCCAACGTGTTCAACGAGGACGCCGTCAACTACGCCGGCTATAAGAACCTGGTGCTGGCCGAGAGCGAGCATGCGATCGCGTTCGCCGGATTCGGGCATCGGTTTCCGTCGCTCGAGATCTACTCCAAGAGCGCGGAATGCGATCCGTGGGAGATGTCGCCCGAGGAACTGCGCGGAATGTCCGACATGCTGCACGCTATGCATGCCGCGACCGGCGTCGAGGTGCCCAGCAACGAGGAATGGCACTACCGGCCGATCGACGTCGACGTCGCGATGCCTTGGCGGATCGTGCTGAAGTGGCGCATCTCCACCCTGGCCGGATTCGAGGGGGCCACCAAGATCTACCTCAACACCCTCGATCCGTGGGCGATCCGCGACCGGACGGTGACCAAGCTTGCGGCGCTGCGCGATGACGGCCGGATCGCCGCCGATCTGCGCATCGGCAGCGAAGCGGAGTGCCGTCCGAACTCGTTGCGATACAACACCGGCGGCCGGTGAGCGGTGTCGTCCGGGGTGCACTGATGCAGAATGGGGACCGACTCGAGGAAAGTAGGACGATTGATGTCAACTCCGCAGTGGCAGAACCTTCCGGTGCCGGAGTCGGGCGGCAAGGGGTGGGCTGGGTTCTCGGCCGATCCTCGGGATCCGCAGTATCAGCAGCTGCGCGCCTCGGACGCCGATCGCAGCACCGCCGCGACCATGCTCGGCGACGCCTATGCGGAGGGCCGGCTGGACAACGACGAGTACCAGCAACGACTGGATCAGGCGATGAGTTCGAAGAACCTCGGCGAACTCGTGCCCGTGCTGTCCGATATTGTCCCGGCGGAGACCGGGACGACCGCCCCGCCGGCGTCGACGCCATCCTCTGGAGGTGGCGGTGGACGGCCGCGCTTCCTCGGGCAGTTCCCGCGCTGGTGGCTCGGGCTGGCGGTGATGTTCAACCTGATCTGGCTGATGACCGTGCTGGGCACCGGGCACCTGATCTACTACTGGCCGATGTGGCCGATGCTGGGCACCGCGATACCCATGATCATGGGCCTGATCGGCGGCGGACGGGTCAACCGCCAGGACCGGATCGACCGTGGGGACCAGCGGGCGATCGACCGGGGTTACCAGCCGCCGGAGAACGATCTGCGCTGATAGCCGGCGCTCGAGTCGCTGGTCGAGCCTGTCGAGAGCCCGGGCCCGCCGGGGTCGGGACTGGGCACCGCTGGTCGGGCTTGTCGAGACCCGTCCACTCCGGGCCTCTACCCGCACACTGCCAGGGTCGTGCACTGACGCCGCAGCAGCGCAGCGAACAGGGCGTCCCCAGGGTCGGCGGTGCCGACGAAGTGTCCGGCCAGTTCGAGTCCGATGAAGCCGACCAGTCCGGCCAGTTCGGTGAGCACGGCGGCTGCGCCGGCTGGCTGAGTGCCGGGTAGCTCGGCGGCCAGCCCATCGAGTTGCCGGGTCAGTTCCGGGACGTCGAACGGCGCCGGGGCCGAACTCGCGCCCGCTGCGAGGAAGTGGCGGGCAACCGCAGCCGCGGCCGGAATGGTCTCCGGCGGCGCGGCGTAGCCGGGGATCGGCGTCCCGTAGATCAGCTGGAACTCGTTCGGCGCCTCCATCGCCCAGTTTCGGAAGGCCTGTCCCAGCACGGTCCAGGCGGGTGACGCGCCGGCGTCCGAGGCCTGGGTGAGGGCACGGTCGAGGTTGCCGTAGCTCTCGATGATCAGCGTGGTCAGCAGCGCCTCGCGGGTCGGGAAGTAGCGATAGACCGCCGACGACACCATGCCGACCTCGCGGGCGATCGCCCGCATCGACAACGCCCCGCCGCCCTGTTCGGCGATCGCCCGTCGCGCGGCGTCCAGGATCGCCGCCGTCGTCCTGACCCGTGCCTCATCTCGCTTGCCCACCCGCGGCCCTTCGTAGGGCCCTCCCTAACTAGTTCTGGCCTCCCGTCGACGGGAGGCCAGAACTAGTTAGGGAGGGCTTCTCGGTGTCGGGCGCCCATTCTGCCACAGAAGGAGAGCAGTGCTCTTGCATATTCGAGAGCGGTGCTCTATGTTCGATAACAGAGAGCGGTGCTCTCGTTCAGTGAAAGGTGAAGACATGGGAAGCAAGCCGAGGACGGAACGGGACCTGCTGGTTCCGCTCGGAACGACCGGAATCCTGATGGCGGCGTACCTGCTGGTGCGGCCCTACGGCGACATGACCTCGAGCGCGGCCGAGCAGGCGGCGGCGTTCGCGTCACCGTGGTGGGTGGTCGCGCACGTCGCCGGGGCGTTGGCGCTCGTCGGGTTCGGACGTCTCGCGCTGCGGCTGGCCGACTTGGAGCGCGACCGGTTCGTGACCCGGTTGGCGCGCTGGGCGGGGCTGGCCGGCGTCGTGCTGGTGCTGCCGTACTTCGGCGCGGAGACCTTTGCTCTGCATGTGATCGGACGCCATGCCGCGGCCGGTGACACCAGCCTGCTGGCCCTGGTCGATGAGATCCGCAACCAGCCGGTGGCGATCACCATGTTCGGCCTCGGCCTGCTGCTGCTCGCCGTCGCCGGCATCGCCTTCGCCCTCGCCTGGACGCGCCATGCCGGCAGTCGCGCGGCCTGGCCGCTGGGCGTCCTGATGGCCCTCGTGCTGCCACAGTTCTACCTGCCGCCGGTCGGCCGGATGACGTTCGGGGTGGCTTACCTGCTGGCCGCGGTCCTGCTTGCCGTCGGCGTCCTGCGCGTAGACCCGAACCCTGACGCGGCCGAGCCCGGCGCGACGTCCACCGCCGATGCGGCGACGGTCGTCTCGAGCCGGTAACCGCGCTTCACCACCGTGGCGATCACCGGGACGCCGAGTGCGCGCCGCAGCCGGCTCAGCGCCATCTCCAACGCGTGCTCGTCGGAGCTGCCGACGGAGCGCAGCAACTGCTCCCGTGCGACCACCGCGCCGCCGGCGCACGCCAGCGTGCGGAGCAGCGCCAACGGCACCGGGGTGAGCTGGATGCGGCGTCCGTCGAGTTCCACCAGCGTGCCTCGAATCACCAGCTCGCCGTGGGTGGTGTCGGTCCGGAGCGCCCGCAGTTCGGGCAGCTGTTCGCAGACCAGCCGGATCAGGGCCCCCATCCGGAACCGCTCCGGCTGGATCGGCCGCAGCCCGGACGCGGTCAGCGCGGCGGAGGTGACCGGTCCGACCGAGGCCGCGACGACACCGCGACGGAACGCCGAGAGCAGCGCGTCCAGGACGCCGAGTCCCTCAGCGGCAGCGAACAGCGCATTCACCGCCGGCGCACTGGTGAAGGTGACACAGTCGAGCTGGTTGGCGCAGACGGCGTCCACCAGCCGCGGGATGCGCTCGTCCCCCTCGTCGAGGGAATTCCAGCGGTACGGAGACACGGTGACCACCCGATGCCCCGCCGCCCGCAACGGCTCCAGCACGGACTCCTCCAGATATCCGTGCGCCTGCACCGCGACCGTCAGGGCGGAGCCGTGCTCGGCAAGCACCTTCGCCACCAGCGACGCGGTGGTCTCCTCCTCGCTCATCCCGGCGTCGTCGAGTCCGGCCGCCCTGATCCCGCCGCGGGCCTTCGGTCCTCGTACCAGGATCCGCGACGCGGCGAGGGTGGCGAGCAGCCGTTCGCCCAGCCCGGCGGCGTCCGCCACTTCGAGCCAACGCCGGACGCCGAACGCGGTGGTCGCCAGCACCACGTCCGGGCAGGCGGTGATGATGGCCTGCGTGTCGGCGATCACCCGCTCGTCGTTGGAGGCCGGTTCCATCCGCAGCGTCGGCGCATGCAGCACCTGGGCGCCGCGGCGCTCCAGTGCGTCGATCAGATCGGCGGCGCGACGTTCGCTGGTCACGCCGATCCGGAACCCCTCCAGCTGGTCGCGCCGGAAGGCGGGCACCGCGGGGTCAGCGGACTCGGCCGTCGGTTGGCCGGCCTCGCGGTTCAACTCGGTGGCGACCGCGAGCTGCTGTTGCTCAGGCATCGCTGCTCCTCATCACCGGCAGACGGGCGCCGGCGAGCAGCACCCGTCCGTCCGCCAGCTCGGACGCCGTGGCCGGGCGCTGCTGACCTCGCTCGGCCACCCGCGGCACTGCCGGGGCGGCATCGGCGGGAGCGTTGATGAAGCTGCGAAAGCGCTTCAGCCGCTCGGGGTCGCGCAAGGTCGCAGCCCATTCGTCCTCGTAGGTGTCCACATGCTCGGCCATCGCGGCCTCCAGATCGGCGGCCAGCCCGAGCGAGTCCTCCACCACGACGGCCCGGACGTGGTCGAGGCCGCCGTCCAGCTCCTCCATCCAGCGGGCGGTGCGCTGCAGCCGGTCCGCGGTGCGGATGTAGTACATCAGGTAGCGGTCGATGTAGCGGATCAGGGTGTCGTCGTCCAGGTCGCCGGCCAGCAGCTGCGCGTGGCTGGGCTGGAAACCGCCGTTGCCGCCGACGTAGAGGTTCCAGCCGGCCTCGGTGGCGATGATGCCGACGTCCTTGCCGCGGGCCTCGGCACATTCTCGAGCGCAGCCGGACACACCGAGCTTGATCTTGTGTGGCGCCCGCAGCCCGCGATAGCGCAGCTCGAGCAGGATCGCCATGCCGACGGAGTCCTGGACGCCGAACCGGCACCAGGTCGAGCCGACGCAGCTCTTCACGGTGCGCAGCGACTTGCCGTAGGCGTGACCGGACTCGAAACCGGCCTCCACCAGCTGCTCCCAGATCGCCGGCAGCTGGTCCAGCCGCGCGCCGAACAGGTCGATCCGCTGGCCGCCGGTGATCTTGGTGTACAGCCCGAAATCGGACGCCACCCGCGCGATCACGGCCAGTTTCTCGGGGGTGATCTCGCCGCCCGGAATCCGCGGCACCACCGAGTAGCTGCCGTCGCGCTGCATATTGGCCAGCGCCCGGTCGTTGGTGTCCTGCAGGGCCCCGCGGCCGCCGTCCAGGATGTAGCTGCCGTGCTGGCTGGCCAGGATCGAGGCCACCGCCGGCTTGCAGATGTCGCAGCCGCGACCCGTGCCGAACCGGGCGAGCACCTCGTCCCAGGACGTGATCCCGAGCACCCGGATCGACTCGAACAGCTCCTGGCGGGACTGTGCGAAGTGTTCGCACAGGGCCCGCGAGACGCTCAGCCCGGCCTTGGCGAGTTCCTGTTCGAGGGTCTTCTTGAGCAGCGGCACGCACGAGCCGCATTGGGAGCCGGCCCGGGTGCAGGCCTTCAGCGCAGGCACCGTCTGGCAGGCCGGCTCGCCGGTGACGGCGTCGCGGACGGCGCCGACGCAGACGTTGTTGCAGGCGCAGAGCAGGGCATCGTCGGGCAACTCATCGGCACCGGCCGGCTGGGCTCCGGACGCCGACAGGTAGGCGGCCGGCTCGGAGCCGAGTTCCCGGCCGAGCAGCGGGCGCAACGACAGGTAGGGGGACGCATCGCCGACGAAGACGCCGCCGAGCAGGGTGCGGGCATCGTCGGACACCACGACCTTCTGGTACAGCCCGCGGGCCGGGTCGGCGTAGACCACTTCGAGCGCGCCGTCGGCCTGGGCGAAGGCGTCGCCGAAGCTGGCCACCTCGACCCCCGCCAGCTTCAGCTTGGTGGCGTCGTCGACGGTGGTGAAGGCGGCCTCACCGCCGAGCAGCCTGTCGGCGACCACCTCGGCCATCGCGTTGGCGGGTGCGACCAAACCCACGCAACGATCGTGGACGTGGGCGACCTCGCCGATCGCCCAGACCCGTGGGTCGGACGTCCGACAGGACTCGTCGACGACGATGCCGCCGCGGGGCGCCACCTCGACGCCGGCGGCGGCAGCCACCTCGTCGCGGGCCGAGATGCCGATGGCGAAGACGATCAGGTCGGCGTCGAGGATGCGTCCGTCGGTCAGCTCCACCCCCGTGACGGCGCCGCGGGTGGCCTGGATCGCCCGCGGCCGCACCCCCAGATGCATGGTGATGCCGCGGGCGCCGATCAGGCGTCCGAGCGAGGTGCCGGCGCCCTCGTCGAGCTGCGCCGACATCAACCAGTTACCGGAATGCACGATGGACGACTCGGCGCCCAGCTCGGCGAGACCGCCGGCCGCTTCCAGGCCGAGCAGGCCGCCGCCGGCCACCACCGTGCGGGGCGGACGTCCCAGCGCGACGGCCAGCAGCCGCATCTCGGCGGCAAGGTCGTCGACGTCGCCGATCGTGCGGTACACCCGGGCATGCTCGGCGCCGGCGATGTCGGGCACCGGGGCGCGTGAGCCGGTGGCGAAGACGACATCGTCGTAGGACAACACCCGTCCGGTGTCGGTGGTCACCGTCTGCGCCGCGCGGTCGAGGGCGATCACCCGCTCGCCGCGGATCAGGGTGATCGCGTCACCGTCCCAGATCGTCGGATCGAGGGTCAGGTCGGCGCCGCCGATGAAGCGGGTGCTGAGCGCGACCCGGTCGTAGGGCGGGTGATCCTCCTCGCCGATCACGGTGAGCCGGATGCGGCCGTCGGTGTCGCGGCGGTGGATCGTGCTGGCAAGGCGGTGCGCGGCCGGGCCGGCGCCGATCACGACCACGTGGCGTGGGGCGGTGCTGTCGGTCATGGGGTGTGCCCTTCCGTCGATGTCCTCGACGCTATGACGGCCCGATTGCCCGACTGTTTCCCCTATGTAACGGACGTCTCACATCCACCCCACCGCAGCCTCCCGATCGTGTGAGTAGAGCGTCACGGAGGAGAAACCGACGCCGTCATTCGGCGAAACACGGGATGCCTAGCGTCGGTGTCGCCGAGTGAAAGGACTTCCGATCATGACTCTCACCCTTCCCGACCGGACAACGTCGGAGCCCGCACGCGAGACCGAGCCGGCCGCGGTCGCCTGGCATCGGGTCTGCCCGGTGGCTGCCCTTGAGCCCACCTGGGGCGAGGCCGTGCTGGTCGACGGACGGCAGATCGCACTCGTGCTGGTCGAGCCCGGCGAGCTGTACGCCATCGACCATCGTGACCCGGTGACGTCGGCCTACGTGATGGCACGCGGCATCGTCGGCAGCCGCGGCGATCGGGCGACCATCGCCTCCCCGCTGCTCAAGCAGGTGTACGACCTGCAGACCGGGGCCTGCCTGGACGATCCCGGACTGGCCCTGGCCACCTACCGCACCCGGGTGGTGGCCGGCGAGGTCGAGGTGGAGGTCGCCGCGTGACCAGTCCACCTACCACCGCGGTGCTGGCGCCCGCGTTGCTCGCCATCTCGCATGGCACCTCGTCGCCGTCCGGGCAGGCCGCGGTGGCGGCTCTGGTCGCCGCGGTGAGCGGCAGCCGTCCCGAACTCATGGTGCGCGAGGGCTTCGTAGACGTCCAGCAGCCCGATGTCGCCACCGTGCTCGACCGCTTGCCGGGGGGTGAGCCGTCCGTGATCGTGCCCTTGCTGCTGTCGGCCGGCTACCACGTCCATGTCGATCTTGCCGAGGTGGCGGACGCACTCGGTGCGACCGTCGCGGCCGCGCTCGGACCGGACGACCGGCTGGTGCGGCTCCTGGCCCGTCGCCTCGGCGAGGCCGGACTGACTACGGACGACATCGTGGTGCTCGCCGCCGCGGGCTCCAGCGATGCCGGTGCGGTCGCCGATTGCGTCGAGACCGCCGGCCGGCTCGGTGAGGTGCTCGGCCGTGCTGTCTCGGTGGGGTTCATCTCGGCCGCGTTGCCGCGCCTGGCCGACGAGATCGCCACTACCCGCGCCGCTCATCCCGGACGCCGCGTCGTCGTGGCCAGCTACTTGCTGGCGCCCGGTTACTTCGCCGGCCTGGCGGCTCGCGCGGGTGGGGACGTGACCTCAGCACCGTTGCTCCGCCCCGACGGAGTGGTGCCCACCGAGCTGGTCGACCTGGTGCTCGACCGCTTCGCCGCAGTCCGTCCCTGATCCCCGCACGCCCCCGTACCCGGAGATAGCCATGTCCTACGTGAAGCCTGCCGACCTCGTCACGCGAATGATCGACGCGGGGGAGTCGAAGATCCGGATGTCCACCCGCGACACGCTGATCCGCGGCGTGATGGGCGGCGCCATCCTCGCTCTCGCGGCTGCCTTCGCAGTGACGGTGTCCGCCCAGACCGGCCAGCCGCTGCTGGGTGCCATCCTGTTCCCCGTCGGTTTCGTGCTGCTCTACCTGCTCGGCTTCGACCTGCTGACCGGTGTCTTCACGCTCGCACCGCTGCCCTGGTTGGAGAAGCGTCCGGGCATCACGCTCGGGGGTGTGCTGCGCAACTGGGGCCTGGTCTTCGTCGGCAACTTCGCCGGCGCCTTCCTCGTCGCCGTGCTGATGGCGATCTACTACACCTACGGGTTCTCCGCCGAGCCGAGCGCGGTGGGTCACGCCATCGGTGAGATCGGACACGGCCGCACCGTCGGGTACGCGATGCACGGCGCGGCCGGCATGCTCACGCTGTTCGTACGCGGCGTGCTGTGCAACTGGATGGTCTCCACCGGTGTCGTGGCCGCGATGATGTCGGACACAGTGACGGGCAAGGTCGTGGGCATGTGGCTGCCGATCATGCTGTTCTTCTACATGGGCTTCGAGCATTCGGTGGTGAACATGTTCCTGTTCCCCTCCGGCCTGCTATTGGGCGCCGACTTCACGCTGATGGACTACCTGATCTGGAACGAGATCCCGACCGTGGTGGGCAACCTCGTCGGCGGCCTGAGCTTCGTCGGGTTGACCATGTACTCCACCCACCGGGCCCGCGCCGACAAAATCCCCGGATTCGAGGCGGGCGACCCATCCGCCGCAGAGAAGCAACGCGTGCAGCGTCCGGTTCCGGCGGGAGTGAACACCGAGTCCTGAGCAGAGCGGTTCCCGGTACGCCCGGTTCCCAGCGGCGGAGGGGTGAGGGCAGGGAGCCGCGACATTCCGGGCGAGGTTTCTGTCGGGAGCGGTTGGTAGGTTTCTCGCCGTGTCCGTGATCGAGGCCCGCGCCCTGGTGAAGAGCTACGGCGAACTGAACGCAGTCGACGGCATCGACTTCGATGTCGCGCCGGGGGAGTCGTTCGGCCTGCTCGGGCCCAACGGTGCCGGCAAGTCGACCACCATGCGAATGATCGGTGGCACCTCGCTGCGCACCTCCGGCACGCTCACCGTCCTCGGCCTGGATCCCGAAACGCACGGACCCGAGGTGCGCGCCAACCTGGGCGTCGTCCCACAGCAGGACAATCTCGACACCGAACTGCGCTGCCGCGAGAACCTGATCACCTACGGTCGCTACTTCGGGCTGCCGCGGTCGTATCTGCGGCGTCGTGCCGACGATCTGCTCGCCTTCGCCCAACTCACCGACAAGGCCGACGAGAAGGTCGACAACCTCTCCGGCGGCATGAAACGGCGCCTCACCATCGCCCGCGGGCTGATCAACGAACCACGCATCCTGCTGCTCGACGAGCCCACCACCGGCCTCGATCCGCAGGCCAGGCACATCCTGTGGGACCGGCTGTTCCGGCTCAAGGAAGAGGGTGTCACCCTGGTGGTGACCACGCACTTCATGGACGAGGCCGAGCAGCTCTGCGACCGGTTGATGGTGATGGACCACGGCAAGGTCGTCGCCGAGGGCTCGCCGGCCCAGCTGATCCGGCGCTATTCGACCCGCGAGGTGCTCGAGGTGCGGTTCGGTTCCGACCGCAACGCCGCGGTCGTCGCCCAGCTCGACGGCGTCGCCGAACGCATCGAGGTGCTGCCCGACCGGGTGCTGCTCTACTCCACCGACGGCGAGGCCACGCTCGAGCAGGTCACCTCGCGCGGACTGCAGCCGGTCACCTCGCTGGTCCGGCGTTCCTCGCTCGAGGACGTCTTCCTGCGGCTCACCGGGAGGTCACTCATTGACTGACCGTGTTCCCGAACTGCTCGACTCCAACCGGCTGGCCTACACCGGTGGGGCACTGCCGGCCGCGTCCCAGGCACGAACCGGACGGCGTTGGGGCTGGTGGCTCTACGCCGAATACCGTCTGACGTCGATGCGCGCCTACCTGCAGACCATCCTGATCCGGGCGATCGGACTGCCGCTGCTGTACCTGTCGTCGATGGGGCTCGGACTCGGTGCCCTGGTCGACTCGGGCGCCGGCAGCGTCGAAGGCGTCAGCTACCTGGTCTTCGTCGGCCCGGCGCTGCTGGTCTCGTCCATCGTGATGGAGGCCAGCGGCGAGTTCACCTTCCCGGTGATGAGCGGCTTCAAGTGGCAGAAGCACTACTTCGCGGCCATCGCCAGCCCGGTGACCCCGGCGCAGGTGGCGGTCGGTGAGGTGGTCGCGGTCGCGCTGCGCTTCCTCGTCGAGGCCGTCGTGTTCTGGCTGGCCCTTGTGCTGTTCGGGGCGGTGACCGCGCCGGCGTCCGCGTTGATGATCCTGATCGCTCCGCTGGCCGCGCTGGCCTTCGGGACGCCGCTACTGGCCTACGCGGCCGCCCAGACCGACGAAGGCACCCAGTTCGCCTTCATCCAGCGCTTCGTGGTGATGCCGATGTTCCTGTTCGCCGGCACGTTCTTCCCGCTGAGCGCGATGCCGCCCTACCTGCAGTGGATCGGCTGGATCTCGCCCATGTGGCACGGCACCCAACTGGCGCGGGTGGTCGGCTTCGGCATGGAGAATCCATGGTGGTTGACCGTGCTGCACCTGGTGGTGCTGGTCGTCGCGGCCGTCGCCGGCGTCTGGGCCGCGACCAGGGTCTTCAGCCGGAGGCTGACCCGATGACCGCGCTGAACGGACTCTACGCAGGCAACGTGCGCGCCGTCCTCGAACGCGGCTTCAAGGTGATCGGCGCCCAGAACTGGACCATCGTGGCATCGGGGTTCTTCGAGCCGGTGTTCTACCTGCTGGCGATGGGCTACGGGTTGGGCGGACTGGTCGGCACGGTGACCGGGCCCGGGGGTGCCGAGATGTCGTACGTCGCGTTCATCGCGCCCGCGCTGCTCGCGACGTCCGCTATGAACGGCGCGATCTACGACTCCACCTGGAACGTCTTCTTCAAGATGCGCTTCGGACGCATCTACGAGGCGATGCTGTCCAGCTCGCTCGGCCCGCTGGACGTCGCCGCCGGCGAGATCGCGATGGCCCTGTTCCGCGGCCTGTTGTACGCCTGCGCCTTCCTCGGCGTGATGGGGGTGCTGGGCATCGCGACGTCGTGGTGGGCACTCGCGATGGTGCCGGTCGCGGTGCTGATCGCTCTCGGCTTCGCCGCCGTCGGCATGGCGGTGACCAGCTGGTTCACCACCTTCCAGCAGATGGAACTGATCAACATCGTGTTGCTGCCGATGTTCATGTTCAGCGCCACCCTGTTCCCGATCGGCGTCTACCCGCAACCGATCCAGTGGCTCATCCAGGCGATGCCGCTGTGGCACGGCGTCGAGCTGATGCGGCAGCTGTCGATCGGTGCCTTCACCGACGCGACCTGGGTGCACCTGACCTACTTCGTGGTGATGTCGGTAGCGGGCGTTGCCTTCTGCACACTGCGGCTGCGCGCGCTGTTCCTGCGCTAGCGCCCACTGCCGGTCGAGGTTCTCGCGAGCCCAGCGCCCCGCTGCTTGCCGAGACCTCAGTGGTGGTGGCGTTCAGGCCGACTGGCCGATCTCCTTGGTGCCCACCCGGACGTGGTGGCCGTCGGGGTCGACGACCTCGAAATCGCGCGCCCAGGGATGCTGCTCCACCTCGGCGCCGAACCGGCGGGCGACGTCGTCCACGTCCGGAACCCAGACGAAGATCAGGCCCGGGCCGGCGTCGTCGGCGGGGTTCTCGCTGAGAAAGACGTCGGCTCCGTCCCTGCGGATGCCCATGAACCGATGGGTGGTGCCGCCGCCGTAGCGGTGGGTGAAGTCGTGGACGAAGCCGATCCGCGACCACCAGGTCAGGGATTCATCCACATCGGCGACCCGAAGGATCGGAACCACCTGAGTCATCGCAGCCCCTTTCGTTGATCGGCCCGCGTTCCATGATGCCGCGTCGGGCTGCCATCGGTCACGACCACGCCGGCATCCGGCGACACGGCGGCGCCCGACCAAACATCGCCGAACTACGTAGCGCTCGCCGAGTTCAGCGAAGCGCGAAATAGTTCAGCGAGCGCGAGAGCGGCGGGCAAGGCCGGCACATTTTTCGACACAGCGGGCGCACAGGCGTAACGTTGACCGGCTATGCACGATTTCCCACCGCGGATCGACGCGTATACGCGCGCCGAAACCGCTCGGCCTGACACCCGCAGCCCAGCACGGTTTCTGCTGTGGACGCTGCGGGTGCAGTCCGACGTGCTCGCGGCCCTGGCGATCGCCGGGCTGGCCTGGTTCCTGCCGTCCGCGCTCAGCCCGTACCTGCTGGGCCGGACGATCGACGCCGGCATCCTGGTGGGGGACTGGGCGGCGACGGCCGGCTGGGCGGGGCTGCTGGCGCTGGTGATCCTGGTGGGTGCGGCCAGCGGCATCCTGATGCACACCCTCGCCGTGCGCGGCTGGCTGATCTCCCTGTACGGCACCCAGAAGCTGGTCACCCGCAAGTCGGTCCAGCTGGGCCACGTGTTGAACCGCCGGCTGCCCACGGGTGAGGTGCTGAGCATCTCGTCGTCCGACTCCGACACCTTCGGGGGAACGTTCGAGGTGGTCGCCAGGGCGCTCGGCGCGTTGGGCGCGTTCGCCGTGGTGGCAGCGCTGATGATGAGCACCTCGGGCCTGCTCGGTCTGGTGGTGCTGATCACCGCGCCGCTGCTGGTGGTGGGGGCTGCGCCGGTGTTGCGTCCGTTGAACGCGGCGCAGACCGCGGAACGAACCCAGAACGGCGAGTTGACCTCCATGGCGGCCGACATCGTGGCCGGGCTACGCATCTTGCGGGGCATCGGCGGCGAGAAGACCTTCGGCGACAACTATGCGGAGCAGTCGCAGCGGGTGCGCCGGCTGGGCGTGACCGCCGGCACCTGGCAGGCCGTGGTCGAAACGTTGTCGGTGCTGCTGTCCGGCCTCTTGCTGGTCGTGCTGGTCTGGCTCGGCTCGCACGAGATGATGGCCGGACGCCTCACCCTGGGCCAGCTGATCAGCTTCGTCGGCTATGCGATCTTCATGGTCTGGCCGCTGCAGACGATGTTCGAGCTGGCCCAGAAGTGGGTCCGCGGACTGGTCTCGGCGCGCAAGACGATCGCACTGCTGGCCGCCGAGTTGCCCTGGACGGACGGCGTCCGAACGATGCCGGCGCGGCCCGCTCTGCACGATCTGGTCTCCGACGTCAGAGTCGAGCCCGGCGAGTTCCTGGTCGTGGTGTCCACCGATCCGGACGCCTCGGCGGCACTCGCCGACCGGCTCGGCCGCTACCTGCCCACGGTGACGGCGTCCGCTGGCGGTGACGACAGCGCCGAGGAGTTGAAGGGACGCGCCGCGCGCCGCGCCCGCGCCGAGAAGGAGCGCCGCCGCGCCGAGGCCGCCCGTTCGGACGCCGAGGTGGCCGAGCGGCCCTGGGGGGTCACCGCCGACGGGCTGGACTATCAGCACTACGCGATGGAGTCACTGCGCGAACGCATCCTGGTCTCGGACGCCGGCAGTCAGCTGTTCGCCGGCACCTTCCAGCAAGCGGTCGATCCGCTCGGCACCCACACCCGTGAGCAGGCGGAGCAGGTGCTGCGGACGGCGTCCGCCGAGGACGTCTTCGAGGGCCTGCCCGAGGGGTGGGCGAGCCGGATCGACGAAAAGGGACGCGGGCTGTCCGGCGGCCAGCGGCAGCGGGTGGTGCTGGCGCGGGCGCTGCTGGCCGACCCCGAGGTGCTGGTCCTGGTCGAGCCCACTTCCGCAGTCGACGCCCACACCGAGGAGGCCATCGCGGGACGGTTGGCCGAGCATCGCCGCGGCCGCACCACCGTGGTGATGACGGCGTCCCCGCTGCTGGTGCACAGCGCCGACCGGGTGGCGTTCCTCGCGAACGGACGCCAGGTGGCCACCGGCAGCCATCGCCGACTGCTTGCCGACCGCGCGGACTACCGCGCCGTGATCAACCGCGGAATGGAGGCCGACGATGAGCACTGATGTGTTGTCGACGTCCGCCGAGACCTGGTCCGACGACCCGAACGCCTTCGAACTGCCGCCGGAACTCACCGAACCGCCACGGCACGGTCCGTTCGCCTTCGTCACACACCCGGCCGGGCAGCTGCGTGGGCTGGCGACGCGGTTCCGCGTCCGGCAGCAGCGTGCCGAGGAGTTCTTCGCGGTGTCCCGGAATCCCGAGCGGGGTTTGCCGGTGGCGCACAACGACAAGGCGTTCCGGTTCATGGGCGAGTTGCTGTCGAACCGTCGCTGGCTGCTGACCGCGGTGGTCGTGTTCAACGTGTTGGCCGCGACCGCCGGCCTGATCGTGCCGCGGATGCTGGGCGACCTGGTCGACGAGGTGGCGGCCGGAAACACGCCGCTGGCCGCGGTGGACGCGATCATCCTCGGTGTTGCCGGGGTGGTCGTGGTGCAGTCCGTGCTCACCTTCGCGGCGCGTCGGATGTCCGCGGTGTTCGGCTACGACCTGCTCGCCGCGGCGCGCGAGGCGATCGTCCGCACGGTACTGCGGCTGCCGCTGGGCCGGGTCGAGTCGGCCAGCTCGGGGGACCTGCTGACCAGGATCACCTCCGATGTGTCGAAGATGAGCGAATCGGTGCGGTGGGCCTTTCCGCAACTGGTCATGTCGGTGGTGGTGACCGGGCTGACGATCATCGCGATGGTGTTGAACTCGTGGTTCCTGGCGTTGCCGCTGGTGGTGTCGATCACGGTGCTGGTGGCGGTCACGCGGGTGTATCTGCGGCGGGCGATGCCCGGCTACATCACCGAGTCGGGCACCTACTCGCAGATCAACTCGACGATGACCGAGACCATCGAGGGTGCCCGGACGGTGGAGGCGCTCGGGCTGGGTGAGCGCCGGACCACCATCGGCGACGACGACATCGAGGTGTCGAACCAGGCCGAGCGGTACACGATGACGCTGCGGAATCTGCTGTTCATCTTCCTCGACGCCTCGTACCAGCTGCCGCTGGTGGCGGTGGTGGTACTGGGCACCTGGGGGTACGCCAACGACTGGGTGACGATCGGCCAGATCACCGCCGCCGCGATCTACGTGCAGCAGCTGGTCGAGCCGTTGGACCGGCTGATCCAAGTCGCCGACCGGCTGCAGATCGGGCTGGCCGCGACCACGCGCCTGCTCGGCATCGCCGAGGTGCCGCAGGACCGGACGCCGGGCGTCGGGCGTCCGATCGACAACCATCTGGTCGGGTCGGACCTGCGATTCGCCTACCGTCCGGGCCGGGACGTGCTGCACGGCGTCGATCTCGACCTGCGAGTGGGGGAGCGGCTGGCGATCGTCGGGCCGTCCGGGTCGGGCAAATCGACGCTAGGCAGGCTGATGGCCGGGATCAACGGGCCGCGAACGGGATCGGTGACGGTCGGCGAGGTCGAGCTGATGATGTTGCCGTTGGACGTGCTGCGCACCGAGGTCGCGTTGGTCACCCAGGAGCATCACGTCTTCGTCGGCACCGTCCGGGACAACATCGTGCTGGCGCGCGATCAGCAACTGACCCCGGAGCAGGGCGATGCCGCCGTCGTGGCCGCGCTGCGGGCGGTGGACGCGCTGTCCTGGGTCGAGAAGCTGCCCAACGGCCTGGACACGGTGCTGGGTCACGGCCGCACCGAGCTGACGCCGGCCCAGGCCCAGCAGGTGGCCCTGGCGCGGCTGGTGGTCGCGGACCCGCACACCCTGGTGCTGGACGAGGCGACGTCCCTGATCGACCCGCGCACCGCCCGGCACCTGGAGGGCTCGATGGCCGCACTGTTGGAGGGCCGGACGGTCATCGCCATTGCGCACCGGCTGCACACCGCCCACGACGCCGACCGGATCGCGGTGGTGATCGACGGCCGCATCGCCGAACTCGGTTCGCACCACGAGTTGCTCGAGCAAGACGGCGAGTACGCCCGCCTCTGGCGCACCTGGCGCTCCTGACCGCGCCCTGTCGCCCCATTGATCGAGCCCCTGCCACTCCCGGCTTCCGCCCAACTCGAACGCCGGGGACGGTTCTTTTCGTTCCAAATTCGCACGCTGGGGACGGTTCTTTTCGTTCGAAATTCGCACGTGAAGAACCGTCCCCGAGGTTCGAAAATCGCACGTGAAGAACCGTCCCCGAGGTTCGAAAATCGCACGTGAAGAACCGTCCCCGACGTGTCAGGCCGAGGCGCGATCAGTCGAGCCGGTTCACCAGGTCAGGATGAGCTTGCCGACGGCCTCGCCGGAGGCGAGATGGCGGTGAGCCTCGGCGGCGTCCTCGGCGTGGTAGCGGGTTTCGGCTGCGGGCTTGATCCGTCCTGCCTCGATCAGCGGCCAGGCCGTCCGGGAGACCTCGGCGCAGATCGCCGCCTTCTGGTCGACCGGACGTCCGCGCAGCCCGGTCGCGGTGACCGAAGCACGCTTGGCGAGCAGTTTGCCCAAGTCGAGGGTGCCGGTGCGGCCGCCCTGCAGACCGATCACGACGAGTCGTCCGTCAAGGGCGAGGGCGTTCAGGTTGGACGGCAGGTACTTGGCGCCGATCACGTCCAGGATGACATCGGCGCCGGCCCCCGCGGTGGCCTTCCGCAGCGCGTCGACCCAGTCGCCGTGGTAGTCGAAGGCGTCCGTCGCACCCAGCTCGCGGCACAGTTCCAGCTTGTGCGGACGGCCTGCGGTCGCGAACACCCGGGCACCCAGCGCGGCGGCGTACTGGATCGCGAACGTCCCGATGCCGCCGGTGCCCCCGTGCACCAGGAATGTCTCCCCGGCCCGCAACCCCACCTGAGTGAGGTTCGACGCTACGGTCGCCGCCACCTCGATCAGCCCCGACGCCGTGACCAGGCCCACGTCTCGGGGCGGACGAACCACCTGGCCGGCCGGCACCGCGACATATTCGGCGTAGCCGCCGCCGGCGAGCAGAGCGACGCACTTCTCGTCCACCGCCCAGTCGTGGACGCCGTCACCCACCGACGCGATCCAGCCAGACACCTCGAGGCCGAGAATCTCGCTGGCACCCCGGGGCGGCGGGTAGCGCCCCTGCCGCTGCAGCAGGTCCGCCCGGTTCACCCCGGACGCCGCCACCCGGATCAGCAGTTCGCCGGCACCGGCGGACGGCGTGGGCACCTCGGCGATCCGCAGCACTTCCGGGGGACCGGACGTCTCGGCCACGACAGCTCGCATGACCCCAGCGTGGCACGGCAGGCGCCGCCCGGCAGGGGTTCTGTGAGGTCCGATCTTCGCGGGTCGGCTCGTCGAGACACTGAAGACAAGCTCAACCAGCGCTGACGGGGTTTCGACAAGCTCAACCAGTGGTGGCCGAGAACGCGGCGAGCACAGTCCGGTGGAGGCACTACGATGTGGCTCCCGGGCGAGGTCGCATAGTGGACTAGTGCAGCCGCCTTGAAAGCGGCCGAGCGGAAACGCTCCGTGGGTTCGAATCCCACCCTCGCCGCGTGTCCTCGCGTACCCATGTGCTCACCCCCCCGTTGCCGCTGCGTGCGGCTGCGGTCGCGGCCGCCCTCGCGGTTGTCGGTGCCGTCCTGATCGTGCTGCCGGCGGCACTGCGCCTGCCCGTCGCGCTGGCGGTGGTCGGCTGGGTGCTGCTGCTGGGCGCGGTGACGCTGTTGGTGATGGCCGCCGTGAGTTGGCGCCGAATGCGCGTGATGGTGGAGTTCACCGACGAGGGCTACCAGATCGACGGTCCCGGCTCGCACGAGGCGGGCGTCTGGGCCGACGTCAGCAAGGTGACCCAGGCGCCGACCTCGCTGACCATCCATCACGGACCGGAGCGTCGCGTCCGCCTCGTCAGCCTACGCGGGGTCACCGCCGAGATGGTCCACCTCACCGGCGACCTGACGCGGCGGCTGGACGCCAGCCGCGGATACCGGGGCCGGCTATAGCGGACCCAGCTTCCTACTTCGCCGGGTGGTAGGCGCAGGAGTCGCTGAGATTCTCCGATTTGCTGGACGGCTGCTTCGTCGGCTTCGAGGTCGCGGACGTGGTCGCGCTCGGTGAGCTGGACGGGGTCGAGGGCTTCCCGCTCTCGGCCGCGGCGGTCTCCTGGAGGGCTTGCTGCACCCGGCGTTGCACGGCCGGCCACGGCGGATTCGCGCTCACCCAACCGGCCACGCCGGGCTGGAAGACCACGCTGTGCAGGTTGGTGTTCTTCACCAGCAGGGCCAGATCGATCATCTGCGGGAGGACCCGCCGGGGGATGTCGGTCTCGATCGTGTTCGCTCCGGCCGAGGCGATCTTCTCGAAGTTGGTCAGCACCACCTGCGGCTGCGCCTGTTGCACCACCGCGTTGATCACGCACCGCTGGCGCTCCATCCGGCTGTAATCGCCGGCGGTCAGCCCATAGCGGCCGCGGGCGTACCACAGCGCCCGGTAACCGTTCAGGTGCTGGTTGGGTCCGGGCTCGATCCATTCCTTGGGCGGGATGCCCTCGGTGGTCTTGCCGCCCATCGGAATGCGGTAGTTGACGTTCAGGGTGATGCCACCGAGAGCGTTGATGAATGACTTGAAGCCGTCCATGTTGACGATGACGTAGTAGTCGAGCTTGCCGAGGCCGAGCGCCTCGCCGACGCCGATCTTCATCACTTCGGCGCCCAGGTTCTTGACCTTGCCGAGCAGGTCATGCGGAATCCGTGCCGGGATGTTGTCGTACATGGCATTGAGCATGTACTCGTCGTTCGCGCCGTCACTCCCGTCGTAGAAACCGTTGGGGTAGTACTTGTACAGCGGGGAGTCCTTGGGGAACGGGATGCGCGCGGTCTGCCGGGGCAGGCCGAACAGAGTCGTCGCTCCGGTGTGGAGATCGATCGACGCCACGATCACGCTGTCGGCCCGCAGGCCGAGCTGGACGTCGCGTCTCATGCCTGAGTCGGCACCGATCACCAGCACGTTGATCCGGTCCTTGTCGCCGAACGGACTGGACGGCGTCGGCGCCCCGGGCGTGGTGGGTCCTTCGGGGGTCTCCTCGGAGAACACAGTGCCCAGGAACTGGGCCGTCGAGCGCGAATACTGCGCGCCGACCGCGAGCGGTGCGGCCACCGCGAGCGACAGCGCGCCGACCAGGACGCCGCCCGTCACTCGCTGGGCGGTGGTGGGCTGAGCGGGTCGGAGGGCGAGATGGCTGGTGGCGATCACGACGACCCACCCCAGCGCCAGCACCAGCAAACCGAGCGCGATCCCGTTGAGCACCTCGACATTGGTGGCGAGCGCGAGCACCCGGTCTCGTCCGCCGAAGCCCAGGTAGGCGATGGTCACCAGCAAGGCCGCGAACAGACCCATCGCGATCGAGCCGGCGACGCGCCGTCCGGCATGCCACAGACCCAAGCCCGGGATCAGAGTGCCCAGGGTCGTCCAGACCATCGCCCAACGGAAGCGGCCGGTGTCCGTGTCACGGGGGGATTGATCGGCCTCCGAGTCGCCCGCACCGTCCAAGGGATCGGGCAGGGCGTGCCGCGGTTCAGTCATTCGTTCCTCTACTCCCGTTCTGGACACGCCGAGTGTAGTTGTTGACTTCGGTGCTCACGATTCGGCGGTTGAGGGTTCGACGGTGGTGCGTGCCGCCACGCTTTGGCGTACCCCGCGCGGCTGGAGTAGGCTCAGGCCTCGGCTGAGGAGGCGTCGCCTAGTCCGGTCTATGGCGCCCGCCTGCTAAGCGGGTTTGGGTTTATCGCCCATCGCGGGTTCAAATCCCGCCGCCTCCGCCATGACAAGGGAAACGCTCCTCCCGCGGGTCTGCGGGAGGAGCGTTTTCGTATCCGCCGAGGGCCGCCGCACTCGCCGCCTCAAAGGGCTACGTCCAGGCTCACCCAATGGACTGGAGCGCGCACGCCCTGGGCGCATCGCAGACCTCACTCGGGTCGCAGCACCGTCGTAGCGACCGTGGTGACCGAGGGTCGCTCGGGGGTGGAGCCGAAACCGAAGCCCGGCTCAGGGTCTACCGGTGCCAGCCGCCCAAGGTCGATGCCATCGTAAGTCCCGCGCAGCGACAGCACGCGGCGTAAATCGGTGGCGCCGTAAGTTTCGGTCCGGCCCCCGCCCGCCGTGCCCCGGGTGCGGACGCCGCGCAACACCCGCCGAGCCACCGGATCGGTGACCCGAGTCCACCACGGCGCCTCGGCCACCCGGCGCGGCACAAGCCGCAGCAGCCATCCGAGCGGAGGTCGGCCTCCCAGCTCGACGTCCAGGTCGAGGCCGCCCGCTCGCACCCGCCAGTGCCGCGGGGTCGCCTCAACCTCGACCGGCACGACGCGCACCTCGTCGAAGCGGTAGGTTTGCCCGACGTACGCCGCCACCTCCGGCGAGGGCGCCAGCAGCACGCGACGTCCCGACGGCTCGGCGATCATCACGTCGGCGAAGGTCCCGAGCGGACTATGCAGCCATCGGCCGACGACCAGGCGCACGCCGGAGGTGGAGCCGAGCCCGGCGATGGCGCCGTGGAAGCGGTCGCGCCGGTTCAGTGGGAGCCCCCTGGGCCGTGGTCGACGAGCCGGTCCCCGGGACCGCCGTCCAGATGGTCCTCCAACACGATCGTCGCGGTGCGGGCCAAGGCAAACTCCCTGTGGAAGTCGCGAGTAAGTACGGGTGACACGACCAACCTATCCGGAACTCGGGTTCCAGCCCGTACCGCAGTCCCAAGAAGGCTCGGACCTCGGTACGCGCCGAATGTTAGTTGCTAACATTTGGCCGTGACCGGCAAGGCGCAGAGAACCCGCGAGCGGATCCTGGTGGCCGCCCTGGGCCTGTTCGAACGGCAGGGCTACCGCGCCACCACCGTGGCGCAGATCGCGGACGCGGCAGGGGTGACGCCCATGACGTTCTTCAGGCACTTCCCCACCAAGGACTCGGTGCTGGTCAGCGACCCCTACGATCCGTTGATCGCTCGGTGCGTCGCTGCGCAACCGCTGGACCTCGCCCCGCTGGAGCGCGTCCGACGCGGCTTCCTGGTCGCCCTCGACGGCATCACCCCTACCGAGGACTCCACGGCCCGCCGCCGGGTGGCGCTGGCTGCTGAGCATCCCGAACTCGTCGGGGCGGTGGTCGCCGCTACCCAGGCCACCCAGGACGCCGTGTCGGACGCGTTGGTCGCCCAAGGCGTTGACCGGCTCGATGCCGCGGTTGCAGCGGCCGCCTGCCTGGGTGCGCTGACCGCGGCGCTGTTGGCCTGGCCGAGCCTGCCGGACGGAGTCGGGCTGGACGCCATCGCGCGCCGGGCGCTCGAGCAACTCGCCATGGGCGACGTCCGATGATGACGCTGGAACTCCGCGAGGTTCGCCACGCGTTCCATGCCCGACCCGCCCTGGACGGCTTCGACCTGCAGGTCGCTCGAGGGGAAGTGGTGGCCATGGTGGGTCTCAACGGTGCTGGCAAGACCACCGCGCTCCGGGCGCTCGCCGGGCGGCTGCACCCCGGTGCCGGATCGGCCCGTGTGCTCGGACACGATCCCCGCCACCTGCCCGCGTCCGTCGCCCGCAGGTTCGGGCAACTGATCGACGCACCGCTGGTGTACCCCGAACTCACCGTCCGCGAGAACCTGACGGCGGCGGCGAGATTGCACGGACTGAATAGGACGGACGCCGTTGGCGCCGCCGAGGATGCGACGGAGAGGTTCGCCCTCGCGTCCTGGGTCGATCGGCGCGCCGGAGGTCTCTCGGCCGGCAATCGGCAACGGCTCGGAGTGGCCTGCGTCACTCTGCATCGCCCGGATGCGCTGATCCTCGACGAACCGACCAGCGCGCTCGACCCGGCCGGCATCGTGATCGTCCGGGACGTGGTGCGCGCGCTCGCCGCGCAGGGCGCCGGCGTCCTCGTGTCCAGTCACCATTTGGACGAGGTCTCGCGGTTCGCGGACCGGATCGTGGTGGTGCACGCCGGACGGCTGATCGGGACCCTCCCACCCGGCGGCCGCGAGATCGAACGGACCTTCTTCGCGATGGCGCTGGCCGCTGACACCCAGAGGCGAGTCGACCGATGACCGGGTTCATCGCCGCGTGGAGTGTCGAGTCGCTGAAGCTGCGCCGCTCGATCGTGGCTCGGCTGATCACTCCGCTGCTGGTCGTCGTCGTGCCGCTGGCGGCGGTCGGAGCCGTCGCGTTGGCCCGCCAGCCCGCGCTTCCGGGAGCCGCCGCGGCGAAATTCGCTCCCTACGCCGGCGGTGACCTCGCCACCGTCCAGTTGCTGGTGGGCGGCCAGATCCTGTCCGTGGCGGTCCTGACTGCCGGCGGGTTCGCCGCCGCCTGGTGCTACGGGCGCGAATTCGCCGGCGGTACGACCGGCGCACTTGTCGGGCTCAGCGTCTCGCTTCGGACGATAGCGGTCGCCAAGGGCGCGCTGCTCGCGGCCTGGCTGAGTGCGTGTGCGGTCGCCGCGGTCGGGGTCACGGCCGGGCTGTCCGTGGCGATGGGTGGTCGGCTTGCCGGCGGCGCATGGCACCAGGCGGGCATCGCCGTCGCGGCCGGCATGCTGGCCGTGGCGGTGGTCGTGCCCTTCGCCTGGGTGGCAACCATCACCCGTAGTCAGCTCGGCACCATCGGCGTCCTGATCGCAGTGGTGGCGGTCACTCAGATCGTGGTCGTGCTGGGCGCCGGCTCTTGGTTCCCGTACGCGGTACCGTCCCTGCTCACGGGTATGGGTGGCGCCGAGGTGGCCTCCGAGATCGGGCCGGGGGCGCTGCTGGTCACCGCCGCCCTGGCCCCGATCGGCCTCGCGGCGGTCGCCGTCCAATGGCAGCGGCTCGACGACGTCTGAACCGGCGAAGGCCTGTTCGGCAAAGGTGCTACCATTTCTGGCATGTTCGCCGGACGAGTCGTACCCACCGCGGTCGCTGTCGTCTGTGGGCGAATGTGTTGTCGTCACTGACCGACCGGCAGCACGTTCCTGATCGCCCCTCTGCGGTCACACCTCCACCAAGTCCGCGCGGTTCGCGCAGGACGTGCAGTCGTCCGGGCCGCGGCCGGCCAGGAACCCGATGTCGCCACACCGGCGCCGGCCCAGACCGACAGATCCCGCAATCGGAATCATCGGCGACTCACAGCAACCAGCAAGCAACGACCAATAGACAACTGGAGGAATTGGGCATGGCCTACTTCAAGAACGCGACCGAGTTGATCGGACGCACCCCGCTGGTCCAGATCAACCGTCTCTACGGTGACAGCCAGGCGACCGTGCTGGCCAAGCTGGAGTACTACAACCCGGCGAACTCGGTGAAAGACCGGATCGGCGTCTCGATCATCGACGCGGCCGAGGCGGACGGCTCGCTGCAGCCCGGCGGAACCATCGTCGAGGGCACGTCGGGTAACACCGGCATCGCCCTGGCCTGGGTCGGGGCGGCACGTGGCTATCGAGTGATCATCGCGCTGCCGGAGACCTTCTCGAAGGAACGCCGTGCGGTGCTGCGGGCACTCGGTGCCGAGCTGGTGCTGACCCCGGCAGCGGACGGGGTCCCCGGCGCCAACGCGCGTGCGGAGGAGATCGCGGCGAGCATTCCCGGCGCGATCGTCGCGCACCAGTTCGACAATCAGGCCAACGTCGAGATCCATCGCCGGACCACCGCCGAGGAGATCTGGGCCGACACCGAGGGTGCGGTCGACATTGTGGTATCAGGGGTGGGTACCGGAGGCACCATCACTGGTGTGGGCCAGGTTCTCAAACAGCGCAAGCCGAGCGTGCAGATCTACGCGGTCGAATCGGCCGAGTCGGCCGTGCTGTCCGGTGAACCGAAGGGCCCGCACAAGATCCAGGGAATCAGCGCCGGCTTCGTGCCGAACATCCTGGACCGCAGCGTGATCGACGGAATCATCAAGGTGACCTCCGACGATGCCATCGAATGGGCCAAGCGGGTGGCCAAGGAGGAGGGTCTGCTGCTGGGCATCTCCTCCGGCGCCGCGTTGCGGGCGGCCGCCGACCTGGCCGCCGACCCGGCCAATGCCGGCAAGACCATCGTGGTGGTCACCCCCGACTGGGGCGAGCGCTACCTGAGCACACCGCTGTACGCGGACCTGCTCGATTGAGCGGTACCGGGCACCGTCGCCTGCCGGCCGCGGTGCCCGGGCATCCTCGCGAAGGAGGACGACATGGTGAAGATCGCAGAACCGGACGCCGGACGCATCCTGCTGCTGGGGCACGGGTTGCTGCCCGGGATGGGCTCGGAGGCGCCCGCGGACGGCCTGGCCGGGTGGGCGGAGCGGGAACGGATCACCCTGTGGCCGCTGCCCGTTCCCGCCTTCCTGTTGCGCCCGCCAACGGCGTCCGGGGAGCCGGCACCGCCGCAGGTGGCGGAGCGGCTCGCCGAGCTGGACGATCTGGAGGCCATGTTCGAGCGGGTCGCCGCCGAGCGCGGTCGTGGACGCCAGGTGCTCGGCCTGGCGGTACCGACCGAGCTGGCGTTGACCCGGTCCGGGCGGGCCTGGCTCGACCGGGTGCGGGCGATCGCGTCCGGCATGGCACGACTCCAGTTGGCGGTCTGGCCGATCGACCCCGACGGTACAGGCGTCCCACTCGACGTGGAGCGGGTTCGGTCGGCGTCGTGACCTGAGCGCGGGCTCTGCGCGGAGAAATGAGCGTTATCGGCGAGCCCGCCACGCCAGCCGGCGCAAGTTGCACAGAAATGAGCGTTTTGGGCCGGAGGGCAACCGCCAAAACGCTCGAATCGCCGCGCGCCCGCCGACTTCGCCCGCTCGCCGCACTCATAACGCTCGTTCTGCGCAAGCCGGGTTGAGCTGACCCTCCGGACACTGCGGCGGCAGCTCCTACTACGGATGCAGACCAGACCTGTGACGATGCGGGACCGCTCGCGGCCGTGACGACATACGAGGCTCGCGCCGCGCGCCAGTAGGGTGGTGGCGGCCAACCAAGCCGCACAGCGGCTCTGACCGTGGGAGCGACGATGGTTTCGACGAGTCCGACTCGAGTGACAAGCCCAACCGGAGGGACGGACACGTCGTGGACGGGTTCAACGGGTGAGGGCCACAACGCGGACAGCCACGACCTGATCCGGGTTCAGGGCGCCAGGGAGAACAACCTCAAGGACGTCAGCGTCGAACTCCCGAAGCGGCGGCTCACCGTCTTCACCGGGGTGTCCGGCTCGGGCAAGAGTTCGCTGGTCTTCGGCACCATCGCGGCCGAGAGCCAGCGGCTGATCAACGAGACCTACAGCGCGTTCGTCCAGGGGTTCATGCCCAGCCTGGCCCGTCCCGAGGTGGACCGGCTGGACGGCCTGACCACCGCGATCATCGTCGACCAGGAGCGGATCGGCGCCAATCCGCGCTCGACGGTGGGCACCGTCACCGATGCCAACGCCATGCTCCGAATCCTGTTCAGCCGGATCGGCCAGCCGCACATCGGGCCACCGAACGCGTTCTCGTTCAACGTGCCCTCGGCGTCCGGCGGCGGTTCGATCACGGTTAGGCGCGGCGAGAAGACGATCTCGGAGAGGGCCTCCTTCAACGTGCTGGGTGGCATGTGCCCGCGCTGCGAGGGACGCGGCAGCGTCACCGACTTCGACCGCACCGCGCTCTACGACGAGGACAAATCGCTCAACGACGGCGCGCTGCTGGTGCCTGGCTATTCCATGGAGGGCTGGTACGGACGCATCTACCGGACGTCGGGCTTCTTCGATCCCGACAAGCCGATCAAGGGCTTCACCAAGCGGGAGTTGCACGACCTGCTGTACAAGGAGCCGACCAAGATCAAGGTCGAGGGCATCAACATCACCTACGAGGGGATCATCCCGAAGATCTCCAAGTCGATGCTCGCCAAGGACGTCGACGCGATGCAGCCGCACATCCGGGCGTTCGTCGAGCGGGCGGTGACGTTCACCGACTGCCCGGAGTGCGAGGGGACGCGGCTGGCGCCGGAGGCGCGGACGTCCAAGATCAGCGGGATCAATATCGCCGACGCCTGCGCGATGCAGATCACCGACCTGGCCGCGTGGATCCGGGGGCTGGACGAGCCGTCCGTGGCGCCACTGCTGGAGGGGCTCCGGGACACCCTGGACTCGTTCGTCGAGATCGGCCTGGGCTACCTGTCGCTGAGCCGGCCGTCCGGGACGCTGTCCGGCGGCGAGGCCCAGCGGACCAAGATGATCCGGCATCTCGGCTCGTCGCTGACCGACGTCACCTACGTCTTCGACGAGCCGACCGCCGGGCTACACCCACACGACGTGCAGCGGATGAACGATCTGCTGCGGCAGTTGCGCGACAAGGGCAACACCGTGCTGGTGGTCGAGCACGAGCCGGAGACGATCGAGATCGCCGACCACATCGTCGACCTGGGCCCCGGCGCCGGTTCGAAGGGTGGCCGGATCTGCTACGAGGGCACCGTGGACGGCCTGCGGGCCAGCGACACGGTCACCGGACGCCACCTCGGCGACCGGGTGGGCGTCAAGAAGGCGGTGCGGACGCCGTCCGGCGCACTTGAGATCCGGGGCGCGACGGCGAACAACCTGCGGAAGGTGGACGTCGACATTCCGCTCGGCGTGCTGGTGGTGATCACCGGGGTCGCCGGCTCGGGGAAGAGTTCGCTGGTGCACTCGTCGGTTCCGCTGACGGCGGGGGTGGTCTCGGTCGACCAGAGCCCGATCCGGGGCTCGCGGCGCAGCAACCCGGCCACCTACACCGGTCTGCTGGACTCGATCCGCAAGGCGTTCGCGACGGCGAACAAGGTGAAGCCGGCGCTGTTCAGCGCCAACTCCGAGGGCGCCTGCCCGGCCTGCAACGGTGCCGGGGTGATCTTCACCGATCTGTCGGTGATGGCGACCGTGTCGACCACCTGCGAGGCGTGCGAGGGGAAGCGTTTCCAGACGGCCGTGCTCGAGTACACCTTCGGCGGGAAGAACATCGCCGAGGTGCTGGCCCTGCCGGCGTCCGAGGCGGCCGAGTTCTTCGGTGCCGGCGATTCCCGGGTGCCTGCGGCGCACACCATCACGAACCGGCTGACGGACGTCGGGCTCGGCTACCTGAGTCTCGGCCAGCCGCTGACGACCTTGTCGGGCGGCGAACGGCAGCGGCTCAAGCTGGCCACCCACATGTCCAGCAAGGGTGGCACCTACGTGCTGGACGAGCCGACCACGGGTCTGCACCTGGCTGACGTGGAGAATCTGCTCGGCCTGCTCGACCGGCTGGTCGACTCGGGCAAGTCGGTGATCGTGGTCGAGCACAACCAGGCCGTCATGGCGCACGCCGACTGGATCATCGACCTCGGCCCTGGCGCCGGGCATGACGGCGGCCGGATCGTCTTCGAGGGGACGCCGTCCGACCTGGCGAAGGCGGACACACTGACCGGGCAACACCTGGCGACCTATCTGAACGGCTGATCTGCAGAGCCCTCCCGGCCAGCTTGTCGAGACCCACCCCGCCGGCCGCGTTCACCGGCCGGAGGCTGAGCGTGTCGACCCTCTCCGAGCCACCACGTCCGCCAGAGCCGGGCGCCGTCCGGGTCTCGACAAGCTCGACCAGCCGTTTCCGTAAGCTGACGCCATGTCCAGCCCCGAGACGCGTGAGGTCGAGCGTTGGTTCATGCGCCGCGGCTTCACGGCGCTGCTCGACGGGACGTCGATGCGGCGTCGCCGGGCGGCCCGGCTGGCTCGGACGCTGGCGGTCGTGTTCGTCGCCGTGATGGTGATCGAGGTGCCGCGCTATGCCAGCAACGCGTGGGTGACGCTGGCCGCCTCGGTGGCGGTGGTGGCACTGACCTGGGTGGCCTGCAATCTGATCAGACGGCGTCCGCCGTTCGCGTTGCCCGACCGGGTGACCGCTCTCGACCGGGCGGTGTTCGTGTTCTTCCCGGCGCTGGTCGTGCTGGCCACCCCGCATGACGCGGTGCGCGAGGAGGACTTCGAACTGTCCGGGTTCGGGGCCGGGCTGCTTATCGCCGCCGGCATAGTGCTCGGTCAGCTCATCCTGATGGGTGTGTTCACCCTGCTCGCCTACAGCGGTGTGATCGCGCTCGGACCGTGGCTGTGGCGGCGGCTGGTGTCCTCCTTTCTGGCCGGTGGCACGGCGATCGGGCGAACGCTGCCGCTGCTGCTCGGCGTGGTGGGTTTCCTGTTCTTCACCGGCGAGCTGTGGCAGGCGGTCGGCGGACTCTCCCCGCTCGCCTACCTGATGGCGGTCGGGCTCTTCGTGTCGCTGAGCTGGCTGTTCCTGCACACCCGGGGACTCGACCTGGACGCGCTGGCCCGTTTCGACCAGCCGGGCGAGATCGCCGAGCAGGTGGCCGGGACGCCGCTGGACGGTGGCGAGGTGCCCACGCCCGTGGTCTGCCCGCTGACCGTCGAGCAGCGCAAGAACCTTCGGCTGGTCGGCGTGATCTCGAAGCTGACCATCGCCACCGTCGTCGGACTCGCCGTGTTCGCCTTCTTCGTGCTGCTCGGTCTGATCACCGTGAACGCCGCTGTGGTCCAGGCCTGGACGCAGGCGCCGCCGGAGGTGCTGCTGGAGTGGGCGACCGAACGGCACAGCTATGCGCTGACCCTGCAGCACCTGCGGGTCTGCGGCTTCCTGGCGGTGTTCTCGGGCTTCTACTTCGCGGTGGTGTCGGCCACCGACCCGGCGTTGCGCGAGGGGCTGCGCGACGATGTCGAGGACGACGTCCGGCAGGCCTGCGCCGCGCGGCTGGTCGCGTTGCGGCGATTCCCGGAGCCCGGACGTGTTGGGCCGGATGAACGGAAGGCGTCGGTGTTCAGCCGTCGTCGCGGACCAGGTTCCAAGTGAGGGCGCCCGCCCTGAGGGTCAGATCGTTGCCGCTGCAGACCGCCGAGCCGCTGCCCTGCGGGGCGAGCACGGTCGCTACCTCACGCATCGGGAACGACCGGATGGCGCCGTTCTGGCTCACCTTCGCGGTGCCGGTCGCGGAGCGCAGGCTGAACGTCAGGGCGTCCGAGTTGCCGCTGTAGCTGCCCCGGACCTCACCGTCGATGCGCACCTTCTCGGTGCGCTTGCCGATCGACAGCGTGACCGGATGATCCTCGTCGAAGTCGAAGGTGTAGCGGCCGTTGCGGAACGTGACGTCGACGTCGGTGACCTTCACCTTGCCTGCCGCACCCAGCCCCGCTCCGGTGAACGCGGTCGCCTTGTACTCCCCGGCGGGGCAGGCGGCGGACGGCGTGGCAGGTGTCGTCGCCGGCGCGGAGGTGGCTTCGGTAGCGACCGGCGTCGGGTTGGCGCTGATCGCCGGCGGCGGCGTCGCGCTCGTCGGGGCACCGGCGGGCGTCGCGCTGCACCCGGCGAGGAGTGCAGCGACGAGGGCGGCGAGGATGAGCGGACGACGACTTGGCGACATGGACGGCAGGCTACCCGCGACGCTCAGGACGCCTCGGCGATCCGTTGCCGCAACGCCTCCAGTTCCTCGGTGAGGGCGACGGGCAGCCGGTCGCCGAACTGTGCGAAGTACTCCTGAGTCAGGTCGGCCTCTGCGGCCCATGCCGCCGGGTCGAGTTCGAACAGCTCGTCCAGTTGTTCGTCGGTGAGGTCCAGGCCGTCCAGGTTCAGGTCTTCGCGGCGCGGCAGCCGTCCGTTCAGTGAGTCGACGGCGTCCACCTCGCCGTTGACCCTTCTCAGCGCCCATTCGATGGCGCGGGCGTTGTCGCCGAACCCGGGCCACAGGAAGCTTCCGCCGGCGTCCTTGCGGAACCAGTTGACCTGGAAGACCCGCGGCGCTTGCTCGCCCAGCGTCTCCCCGATCCGCAGCCAATGCGCCCAGTAGTCGGCCATGTTGTAGCCGCAGAAGGGCAGCATCGCGAACGGGTCGCGGCGCAGCGAACCGACCGCACCCTCGGCGGCAGCGGTCTGCTCGGAACTCACCGTGGCGCCGACGAAGACGCCTTGCCGCCAGTCGTAGGTCTCGGTGATCAGCGGCACGTTGTGCGCGCGGCGTCCGCCGAACAGGATGACGTCGATCGGGACGCCGGCCGGGTCCTCCCACTCATCCGCGATCGAGGACGCCTGATCGGCGCGCACCGTGAACCGGCTGTTGGGGTGGGCGGCCTTGCCAGGCGAGTCCGGCGTCCAGTCGTTGCCCTGCCAGTCGATGAGGTGCGCGGGCGGCTCGTCGGTCATGCCTTCCCACCAGATGTCACCGTCGTCGGTCAGCGCCACGTTGGTGAAGATCGTGTCGTGATCGAGGGCCCCCAGCGCGGTCGGGTTGGTCGCCTCAGAGGTGCCCGGGGCGACGCCGAAGAAGCCCGCCTCGGGGTTGATCGCGTAGAGGCGTCCATCGGGACCGGGCCGCATCCAGGCGATGTCGTCGCCGATGGTCTCGACCTTCCAGCCCGGAATGGTCGGACGCAGCATCGCCAGGTTGGTCTTGCCGCAGGCGGACGGGAAGGCAGCGGTCAGATGGTAGGTGCGGCCGTCGGGGCCGGTGATCTTCAGGATCAACATGTGCTCGGCCAGCCAACCCTCGTCGCGGGCCAATACGGAGGCGATCCGCAGCGCGTAGCACTTCTTGCCCAGCAGCGCGTTGCCGCCGTAGCCGGAGCCGAACGACCAGATCTCGCGGGTCTCGGGGAAGTGCGCGATGTACTTCTCGTCGTTGCACGGCCACGGGACGTCGGGGCGGGCGTTGCCGTTGATGTCGATCAGCGGGTAGCCCACCGAATGCACCGCCGGCACCCAGTACTCGCCGGCACCGATGTGGGCCAGCGCCTCGGTGCCCATCCGGGTCATGATGCGCATGTTGACCACCACGTAGGGCGAGTCGGTGACCTCGATGCCGAGCTTGGAGATGTTCCCGCCCAGCGGGCCCATCGAGAACGGCACCACGTACATCGTGCGGCCCCGCATACAGCCGTCGAAAAGCGTTGCCAGGGTCCGTTTCATCTGGCTTGGCTCGGCCCAGTTGTTGGTCGGGCCGGCGTCCTCCGCACGCTCGGAACAGATGAAGGTGCGGGACTCGACTCGCGCCACGTCGGACGGTGTGGACCGGGCCAGGTAGCTGTTGGGACGCTTCTCCTGGTTCAGCTTGATCAGGGTGCCGGCGTCGAGCATCTCTTGGTAGAGGCGATCGCGCTCTGCCTCTGAGCCGTCGCACCAGTAGATCTCATCGGGCTGGGTGAGTTCGGCGACGCCCGCCACCCAGGTGATCAACGACTCCGGGGCATCGCTGGGGGCGTTCTCGGCGATCCGGCGGGTATCGACCGACATTGCGGCTCCTTCTTGCTGCCTGCCACGCTGCAGACGGTTGGGTAACACTCTGTCTATCATCCTGCCGCACCCGACACTGGCCCGCTGGGCGCCGGTTGGACTCGACCGGACCCGATCAACTAAGCTCGTCAGTCGGCGGTTCGGTGATCCGGACGCCGCCCAAGCGCCCGTAGCTTAACGGATAGAGCATCTGACTACGGATCAGAAGGTTGGGGGTTCGAATCCCTCCGGGCGCGCCCACGTCATCAGAACTCAGGTCCACGCCTGAGTTCTTTTGGTTCGCGTGGCGTTGTAGCTCCGCCCGGTCGGAGGTGAGCCGATTGTGACTGTGCTGAGGTCATATCTCCCCGCCTGCGCGGGGGTGAGCCGTGCGCAGACCGCGACTCCATCGGGGCAACACGCCATCGTCCTTGGCGGGCAGCCCATGGCACCACTGGCGGCGTTGCGTCGCCCTCTCCGCGCAGGATTGAGACCACGCTGTGGAGCCGATCGTGGGATGGAGTGCGTCTCCTCGTATGTGCGAATGAGTCCGGCGGCGTAAGCGATCGGTTGTCCTCACCCACGCAGGATGGTCATTGGGTGCGCTCAACCAGGCCGCGCGCACGAAGCATCGACGCTGGACCAAGGCGGCGCTACTGGGGCCGCGCGATCGCATACCTAGCTGCGCGCAGGCTCTCGACTGATCGACGACACTATGAATCGGCTATTGGTCAAATGAGTCATTCACTCCATGGCCGCTAGTCGAGAACAACCTCTCGACAAGCGGTTTCACCGCCACTAGTGTCCGAGGGCATGGCCCTTCCCCCGAGCGTTCCCGACTGGATGCGACCCACGGGGCTACCTACTCACCGGATGCCGTCCGCGCAGGCGTTGCAGCGGTTGATCGCGGGCAACGGACGCCACCGGCGCGACGCAACGGGTGAGAGTCGGGCGTCTGGTGACTTGACGCCGGCCGAATTCCCATTTGCGCTTGTCGTGGGTTGCTTGGAGTCGGGTGCGGCCGGGGAGGGGCTGTTCGCGGAACGCCCGGGGGCCATCGAGTGTGCTCGCTCCGCGGGGCCCAGCCTGGGGGCGGACACAATGGCGGCCATCGAGTACGCGGCGCTGGTGCAGAACGTGGGCGTCGTGCTCGTGCTCGGTCACCAAGGCTGCGGCGCCGTTACGGCCGCCAAGGATGCTCGCGGCGTCGATGCTCTCCGGCTGCCCGGCGCACTGGGGGAGTGGGTGACGTCGGCCGCTGCGGGAAGTGCCGCGCTGCCGGTGGAAGGGGTGGCCGCCGATGCCGTCACCGGTCACGTCAGGGCGTTGCGTGCGCAGCTTCGCAGGGCCGATTCACTGCTGAGCCTGACCCGCAGCGGTCAACTCAAGATCGCGGGCGGCGTCTTGGACGACGAAACGCGCGGCATCGACTTCCTGCCCGACGAGCCGGACGAGGTGGTCGAGCCGGTTGGCCAGCCGCGTCCGGATCCGACTCGGTACGGGAGCTGAGAGCGGCTCGCCACCCACCGCCGGTTGAGCTTGGAACCCCTTGCCAGTAAGTACCCGTTCGGTCCTGAGTGCGACCGACGGTGGCGGAGTCTGACCCAACTGGGGCCTCGACAGGCTCGACCACCGGTGATTCAGCACGATGATCGCGTCACGATAGGACGTGAACGGGCAGGTCCGTTCATGGCGACGCCGGCACCCGTTCACCCAGCTATGGGTCCAGGGACGGCCGATGGAAACCTCACGTCCCTAGCTTGCTGAGCGGCGAGCGGACACCCCGCCGTCCTCGATAAGGAAGGCGCCTCATGGCCCTCAACACCTCCCGCCGGAACTCGCGACTCCGGCGGCTCTTCGCAGCGACCGCCGTCGTCGGCGCGTCCGCCGCCCTGCTCGCTCCGCTGGGCGTCACGCCCGCCCAGGCGGCCGGCCCATACGCCAGCGACGCCAAACCCGACCTGGTTCCCGCGCTGAGCGGCTACAGCTCGCTGTGGCAGACCTCCGGGGCGAACGACCTGCACGGCACCGTCAAGGACGGCCCGACCTTGCAGTGGAACGACCGGGTGACCAGCTGGATCAACCAGCACGCCACCAAGTCCCAGCAGTTCCGTGCGCTGCAGAATGCCGCCTATCTCAACTCGGACGGCAGCGGCTACGACCAGTCCAACTCCATCGCCGACGGCCTCGGCAAGAATCTCGGACGCCTCTACGCGCAGGGCCGGATCAACGGCGACCTGCCCAAGGTCGCCGCGCTGATCAACAGCTCGACCGGCACCGCTGGCGCCTACATCAGCACCGCCAGCGCCAAGGCCGCGTTCAACTACCCGCGTCCCTTCCTGAACGCCGATCCGGACGCGCCGAAGGTCGCCGGTGACACGGACGCCTGCGCGCCGAGCAAGGTGAACAGCTCGTCGGTGGCGCCGATCCGCAAGGGCAAGAAGTGGGCCGACGCGAAGGGCAATTTGAAGATCACCCGGGTGCCCGCGACCGTCGACACCACCCACACGTTCGCCAGCACTGACGTCACCCTCGATCCGATTTACGGCGAGGCCGCGCTCTGCACCGGCGGCTCCTACCCGAGCGGGCACACGGCGAGTGCCTACGAGGCCGGCATCACGCTGGCGACCCTGCTGCCCGAGCTGGCGCCACAGATCCTGGCCCGGGCGTCCGAGGCCGGCAACAACCGGATCGTGCTCGGCGTCCACTACGCGCTCGACATCGTCGGTGGCCGGATCTCCGGCCAGGTGGCGCTGGCCTCTCGCTGGTCGGACGCGAAGTTCCGCACCGAGGTGCTCGACCCCGCTCGCAAGGAGCTGGTCAGCTACCTGCAGGCCAAGTGCGGCGCCAGCCTCGCCACCTGCATCGCCAAGGACAAGTCCTACATGAACAACCCCTACGGCGGCGCGAAGATCCCCGGTGGCACTGCCCAGAAGGTGACCGACCGCAAGTCGGCGCTGAAGGTGTACACCGAGCGGCTCGGCTACGGCTTCGCTGCGGTGTCGTCGACCCGGCTGTCGCCGTCGGTTCCGAAGGGTGCCGAGGCGCTGTTGCGGACCACGTTCCCGACGCTGACCAACAAGCAGCGCCGGCAGGTGCTGGCCCAGACCGAGATCAAGTCAGGCCATCCGCTGGACACCACGATCAGCAGCCGGATCGGCACCGCACCCGGTTCGTGGCAGCGACTCAACCTGGCCGCGGCCATGTCGGCGACCGTCCAGGTGCGTGCCGATGGCAGCGTCAAGGTGCTCGGCGTCGGCGGGCCGGCGAAGGTCAGGCTGCCCCGGAAGTGAGTTCCTGAAGGGGCCCGGCGTTCGAGAAAGCGCCGGGCCCTTTGGCGTGTGCCGCACCAACGGTGAACCGGTACGGGGGGACGGTTCTTTCCGTACCGGAGTGGAACGGAAAGAACCGTCCCCTCGTACCGGTTCACGAAGTTGCGGGCTCGCGGAGAACCGTGCGTTATCAGGCCGCGGTAGAGCCTCGGAGGCCCGTTGCGCGCCAGAACGAGCGTTATGGCCGAGTCCTCCGTAGCCAAAACGCTCATCTCTGCGCGGCAGGCTCCGGGGTGGGCGAGGATCGGTTCCATAACGCTCGGATCTCCGCGGAAACAGCGGTCCATCCGACGGTCGGTGCGGGTGTAACTCGGGTTGAGAACAAGAATGATTGTCATTAAGATCCTCCGCGTCAGAGGAGGACTCCATGGGGCATGCCGTCCACGTCCGGCGCCTGAGCGTGCACACCGCCACCGGCGCGCGGTTGGTCAACGACATCTCGTTCACGCTCGACGAGGCCGAACGGGTGGCGCTGGTCGGCGCGTCCGGTTCGGGGAAGTCGCTGACCGCGGCCGCGGTGCTGGGCACTCTGCCGGTGACGCTGAACGCGTCCGGTGCGATCAGTGTCTGCGGGTGTGACGTGCGTCCCGGACGGCTGCCGCGCTCGCGCACCGGGGTCGCCGCCGTCCATCAGGATCCGAGCACCGCGCTGAACCCGCTGCTGCGGGTCGGCGATCAGCTCAACCTGGTGTTGCGTGCTCACGGCACCCGCTCGGCGGTGGCGACGTCCGTGGCCACCGCGCTGCTGGAGGACGTCGGGTTCGAGGATCCGGAGAAGCTGTTGTGGCGCTACCCGGCCGAGCTTTCGGGTGGGCAACGCCAGCGGGTCTGCCTCGCGATCGCGCTGGCCTGCCGGCCCAAGCTGCTGGTTGCCGACGAGCCCACCACCGCCCTCGACGTGGACACCCAGGAGCAGGTACTGGACGCCATCGAGCGCGTCCGGCAGCGGCACGGCACCGCACTGATGCTGATCACCCATGACCGTCGGGTCGCCGCGACGCGTACCGATCGCTCGATCCGGATGGCGCAGGGTGAACTGATCGACGAGACCGTGGACGTCCGCGGATGAGCGCGCATCGAGATGCCGTTGTCGATGAGTCGCGAGATCCTGGCGTTCACAGCCGCCATGACGACGACCGGGACGTGACGGGCCTGGGTGACCCGGGTCGGGAGGATGCGGGTCATCGGGCCGAACTGCTGGCCGACGATCTGCACTTCACCTTTCCGCCCAGGCCGGGATCGCCGTCCGGGCATCGGGTGCTCGACGGGATCAGCCTGCGCGTCCGGAGCGGAGAGCGGATCGGGCTGGTCGGACGCTCGGGATGCGGCAAGTCCACGCTGCTGCGGATCCTGCTCGGCCTGGCGGCCCCGGACGCCGGCGCCGTCCGGTTCAACGGCACCGCGATCCGGCCCGGGTCGCTGCGCTCCTTGCGCGACTACCGCAGACACGTGCAGCTGATCCCGCAGGATCCGGCCGCCTCGCTGATTCCGCGGCTCACCGCCGAGCGCAACGTGCTGGTGCCGCTGGTCCGGTTGCAGGCTCCCGAACCCCGCCTCGAGATCGCCCGCTGGGCGTTGGAGCGAGTCGGCCTCGACGAGCGGTTCTGGCGCCGCCGTCCGCATGAACTCTCCGGCGGTCAGGCACAACGCGTCGCCGTCGCGCGTGCCCTGGCGCTGCGACCTGCGTTGGTGCTCGCCGACGAACCGGTCAGCGGACTCGACCACGAACTGCGCGACCAGGTTCTCGACCTGCTGCACGAACTCAGCCTCGACGGTGACGCTCTGGGATCCCGGGGCAGGCCCGGGATGACGGAGCCGGCGCCCGGGGGGATGGATGGCGTGCCGGTGACGACGGATGCCGCCCCGAGATCCCGGGTCGAGCCCGGGATGACGGAGGGCGCGCCTGGGATGACCGAAGGGGCGTCCAGCATGGCGGAAGGCGCGTCCGGGAGGACGGCGAGCGGGCCCGGCGCGCCAAGAGGTCTCGGCGTCCTGTTCGTCTCCCACGACCCGGAAGCGGTCGCCCGGCTTTGTGACCGCACCCTGCTTCTTGCCGACGGACGACTCACCGAGTCGTCCGCCCTTGTCACCCACTGAAAGGACGTCATGACCGATCCCACGCCCGCTGCTGCCCGGATCCCCGGACGGCGCCCGCTGAACCGACTGCTCGCCGGCGCTGCCGGCCTGGCCTGCCTGACCCTGCTGGGCGGGTGCTTCAACGCGGCGCCCGCGCAGCGGGCCGGCCAGGGCACGGACCAGCGGATCGCGCTCGCCATGCTGCAGCCGCCGCGTTCCGGCCTGACTCCGCTCAGCGACGACGCCTTCAAGCTCTCCCGGTGGGCGACCACCGAAACCCTGATCATGCTCGACGCCAACGGCGAGGCGCAGCCCGGGTTGGCCACCGAATGGAAACAAACCTCGCCTACCACCTGGGTGTTCACCATTCGCCAAGGCGTGAAATTCCACGACGGCACCGACCTGACCCCAGAACGGGTCGAGGCGTCCCTCGTCGCGGCCACCAAGGCCAGCCCCAAGCCGCGCATCCTGGACGGCGTCACGCTGAAGATCAGCCACGACGCAACCACGGTGACCATCACCACAGCCGAACCCGATCCGCTGGTGCCGCAGCGGCTCTCCAGCCCGCAGCTGGTGATCCTGGCCGCCAAGGCCTACAGCGGCAAGTCGGTATCGCCGGTCGGCACCGGCACCGGACCGTTCGAGCTGACCGCGGTCAACGGCACCAGCGGCGCCACCCTGCAGCGCTTCGACGGCTACTGGGGTGACAAGGCGGTCGCCTCGGGCATCGACGTCAACTTCGTCCCGGACGGCGCCGCCCGCGCCGCCGCGCTGCGCACGGGCACCGCCCAGGTGGTCGAAGCCGTCCCGGTCGGACAGGCCGCCAGCGTCAACCAGGATCTGATCCACGAGGTGCCGATGCCGCGCACCAACACCCTGTACCTGAACACCAAGAAGGGTCCGTTCGCCGACCCGGCCGTGCGCGCCGCGGCCCGCGCCGCCATCGACCGGGCACGGCTGGTCGACACCGTCTACGAGGGCCGGGCCGACATCGCCGAGGGTCTGCTCGGACCGGCACTGCCCTGGATGGCCGCCGAGCGAAACGAGGCCTACAAGGGGCTTCGCGACGGCCACCGGGCCGAACCGGCCAAGATCGACAAGGTGAAGATCACCCTGGGCACCTTCACCGACCGGGCCGAGCTGCCCGAGGTCGCCGTGCTACTCGAACAGCAGCTGGAGGCTGCCGGCTTCGAGGTGACCCAGGACGTCCGCGAATACCAGTACATCGAGGCAGACGCCCTGGACGGCGACTTCGACGCGTTCATCCTGTCCCGTGCCACCGTGCTCGACTCGGGTGACCCAGTCGCCTACATGTATTCGGATTTCGCCTGCGAGGGCTCGTTCAACATCTCCCAGTTCTGCGACAAGGAGGTGGACGCCGCACTGAAGGCCGCCGCCCAGGCGCCGGCCGGTGACGGACGCCGCAAGGCCATCGCCAAGGCGGAGGCGCTGATCCTCGGCAACGACGCGGCGGTGCCGATGCTGCACGAGCGGGTGATCCAGGGTGAGGCGTCCGGCGTGACCGGGGTGGAGCGCGACCCGCGCGAGCGCGCCCTGCTCACCGCCAAGTCCACCGTCGGCTCGTGACCTCGGTCACGACTTCCTCCCGTCCCCGGGTCGCCCCTCCGGCGGCCCGGGCGCTGGGTTCGTGGATGGCGGGGTCGGGGACGGTCACCCTCTCGCGGGTGCTCGCCATCCTGGCGCTGGTGGTGTTCCTCGGCCTGCTGCCCTGGCTGTCGGGCAACGGTGCCGAGTACACGATTCTGCGTGCCCGCTACGCCGACCTCGAGGCGACCCCGGAGAACCTGGCGATGGTGCGCACCGAACTCGGGCTCGACCGCGGTCCGCTGGTGATCTTCGCCGACTGGCTCAGCGGCCTGTTCCGCGGCGACGCCGGCGACTCGTGGATCACCGGGACACCGGTCCTGCCCGGTGTGCTGTCGGCGCTCGGGGTGTCGCTCACCCTGATGATGTTCGCGCTGTGCGTGGCGATCGTGATCGCGTCAGTGATCAGCCTGCCCGCGTTGCTGGCCGGCGTCCGCGGGGTGCCGCGTCGCGACGCGGGTGCGGTGGCAGCCATGCTGACCGCACTGCCCGAGTTCGTGCTGGCCGCCCTGTTGCTGCTGGTCGGTGCGGTCTGGCTGGGCTGGTTCCCGCCGTACGGCTGGAACGGTCCGCTGTATGCGGTGCTGCCCGCGCTGGCGTTGGGCATGCCGGCCGGCGGTCTGGTCGGACGGCTCGTCTCGGACGCCATCGCCGACGCCTCCGCGGAACGCTGGGTCACCACCTGGACACTGGCCGGCCTAAGCAAGGCGCGGGTGGCCGGCGGCATCGTCCGGCGGGCGCTGCCGTCCGTGCTCGGACAGGTCGGACTGGTGCTGGTCGGGCTGACCGGGGGAGCGGTCGCCGTCGAAGAGGTCTTCGCCATCCCCGGTCTCGGCCGGGCCACGCTGGGCGCGGCCAGTTCGCAGGATCTGCCCGCACTGCAGGCCGGTGTGCTGGCCCTGGTGCTGGTCGCGGTGGCGGCCGGCATCGCGGTCGAGATCGTCCGGCGGCTGCTGCTCGGCGGTTCCCTGCGGGCCGGGGCGATGGGTGTCGCCGCAGCCCCGACGGCGACGTCGCGGGCCGTCCGGTGGATCCCGATCGTGGGCGCGTCCCTGGTGCTGCTGGTGGTCGCGCTCGGACTGCCGCGCGACCCGTACACCTCCGACTACCACCGCCTGCAGGCGCCGTCGCTCTCACCCTGGCTGCCGTTCGGTGCGGACGCCAGCGGTCGCGACCTGCTGGCCCGGGTGGCGCACGGCGCGCTCACCACGGTCGGGACGGCGGTCGCGGTGACGCTGCTCTGCTTTGCGCTGGGTCTGGCGATCGGCATGGTGCCGCGGCTGTCGATCGGACCGATCGAGGTGACCAACGCCGCACCCCCGGTGATCGCCGGCCTGCTGGTGGCCGCCGTCTGGGGGCCGTCGGTGTTCGGCGCGGCGATCGCGGTCGCCGCGGTGAGCTGGGCGCCGCTGGCCGCGCACACCTCTGCGCTGCTGCAGGAGGAACGGGCCAAACCGTATGTAGCGCTGTTGCCTGTGCTCGGTGTCGGACGCACCCGCATGCTGTGGCAGTACCTGCTGCCCGCGGTGTCCGGACCGGTGTTCCGGCACGCCATGCTGCGGTTGCCCGGCATCGCGCTGGCGCTGGCGTCCCTGGGCTTCCTCGGGCTCGGTCCGCGGCAGCCCACCCCGGAATGGGGCTTGGTGGTGAGCGAGGGCATCGGCTACTTGGAGCGTGCGCCGTGGGCGGTGCTGGCTCCGACAGCGGCCCTGGTGGTGACGGCGATCATCGCCGTCGGTTTGGCGGCCGACCGGGACTGAGCCACCCGTCGGTCGAGCTTGTCGAGACCCCTGACGGCGTGGTTCCAGCTGGCCCATCGGGTTGCTCGATCGCGCGATCCACCACAGCTGGCGGGAACCACCACTGCTTTCGGGAAGTATCCCGAAAGTGGAAGGCCGATCCCGAGACCAGTGGTCGATCGCGCGATCGGACGCCCCGGGCAAGCCTGCGTGACCCCTCCGACGGCACGTCCGGGAGCTGACCCTCGCGTCGGTAGCGTGACCGGCATTCGGGGCGACCCCCGCGCCCCGGGAAGGAGAAGGACGACATGAAACGCACGATCGGAGTGGGTCTCGCCGCGGTGGCCCTGACCATGGGCAGTGTGGTGGCGACGGCTCCGCAGGCGCAGGCGGCGACCGCGCCGTCCTGTGTCAAGCACATCGATTCCGGACGGAGCTGGGGCTTCCCCTGGGTGAAGATCCGCAATGACTGCAAGACCACGCAGCGGGTCAAGATCATCTGGGCCTTCGCGCCGGACAGCGCCTGCAAGTCGCTGGCGCCGGGCAAGACCTATAAGCACTCCACCGGAGTGGCCGGGCGATTCGACGGCATCAACCGCTGCTGACCGGCCCCTCAGATCCGCCGGCGAGCCGACGCACCGTCTCGATGGTGTCGGCCTCGTCGGCGGATTTGTCGTCGCGGTAGCGCAGCACGCGGGCGAACCGCAGCGCCAGCCCGCCCGGGTAACGGGTGGAGCGCTGCAAGCCGTCGAAAGCGATCTCGACCACCTGCTCGGGCCGCAGATACACCGTCCAGTCGTCGCGGTGATCCTCGAGCGCGAGGAAGCGCTCGGTCTGCCAGGTCAGCATGGCGTCGGTCATGCCCTTGAACGTCTTGCCCAGCATCACGAATCCGCCGGTGGCCGGATCGCGGGCGCCGAGGTGGATGTTCGACAGCCAGCCGTGGCGGCGTCCGGACCCCCATTCGACGGCCAGCACCACCAGGTCGAGGGTGTGCACCGGTTTCACCTTCACCCAGGACGAGCCGCGGCGTCCGGCCTCGTAGGGGGCGTCGAGGGCCTTCAGCACCACGCCCTCATGGCCCGAGGCCAGCACCGCCGTGGTGAACTGCTCGGCGACGGCCGGCTCGTCGGTGACGATCCGGCCCACCCGGGCGGTCTCCGGCACCAGTTCGGCCAACCGGGCCACCCGCTCGCGACCGGGCAGGTCGAGCAACTCCTCGTCGTCGAGTGCCAGCAGATCGAAGAAGAACGGTGTCATCGGCGTCCGGCCGCGAACGGTCGCTGCGTTGTCGCTCATCGACCGGGCGGCGGTCTCCTGGAACGGACGCGGCCGGCCGTCGACGTCCAGGGCGAGGGCCTCGCCGTCCAGGATGAGTCGGTTGGCAGGCAGCGCGGCCACCACCTCAACGACGTCGGGCAACCGATCGGTGACGTCGTCCAGGCTGCGGGTGAAGACCCGGATGTCGCCACCGTCACGGTGCACCTGGATGCGGATGCCGTCCAGCTTGGCCTCCACCGCCACCTCGCCGGGGAGCCCTGCCATCGCCTCGGCCACCGACTTGGCACTGGCCGCCAGCATCGGACGCACCGGACGGCCCACCGTCAGCCCGATCACGGCGACGGCGTCCGCGCCACCGGTGAGCGCGGCGACCGCGACCGGCGGTGTCGCGCCGGCGAGCATCACCGCACGTCGGACGGCCGTCGCCGGCAGTCCGGACGCCTTCACCAGCGCGTCGACCATCACGCCGTCCAGAGCCCCCTGCCGGGTCTCGCCGGTGATCAGCCCGGCCAGCCAGCGTTGCTCGTCGGCGGTGGCGCGGCCCATCAGCTCGTCGAGCCGGGCCTTCCGGGCGAGTTGCGAACCGGGTCCGGACAGCCCGGCGAGTTCGGCGAAGAGGGCGTCCACCTCGGCCACGGTCAGGGACGGCTCGGTCGCCGCGGCGACGGTCGCGCGAGCCGAGCGCCAACCCACGCCGGTGCGGCGCTGGCGCAGCGACCCGGACAGATAGCTGGTGACGATCTCTATCTCATCGGGCTCGGCGCGCTGGAGCGTTTCGGCCAGGGCGGCGACCTTGGCCAGCCGCGAGCGGGTGCCGGCCACCTGCGCGGAGGTCGTGACGAGTTCGGCCAACAGCATGCCGACCATTGTGCAGCCGCCGACCGACAGATTCGCCGCCCCGTCGGGCCGCTCGATCATCAGGGGGAAGCACTGGCTGCACGTGGGAACTGTCGGGAGGCCGGGTTACGCTCGCCTCCGAGCGAGGAGGGCGATGACGATCAGCACGGACGCCGGCGCGCGGACGCGGGAATGGCATCCGTCCTGGCCGTGCCCGGTGGGGCAGATCTGGGCGCATTGGCGCAAGGGCGCCGGAGATCCCAGCTACCGGATCGAGGCCGGGCGGCACTGGCGCGGCATCCGCACCCCGATCGGCCCGGCCACGCTCGCCGTGCGGCCGCTGAATGGTGTCGGCGTGATCGAGGCCCAGGCCTGGGGTGACGGCGCGGAGTGGATTCTGGAGCGGTTGCCGTCCTTGCTCGGCGCCGACGACGACCCGGCAGGCTTCCAGCCGCGGCATCCCCAACTCGCCCAGGCCCTGCGCGAGCATCCGCACTGGCGGCTCGGACGCGGCGGGCTGGTCTGGCAGGCACTGCTGCCGGCGGTCATCGAGCAGAAGGTCACCGGGCAGGAGGCGTTCGGAGGCTTTCGTCGCCTCGTCCACACCTACGGCGAGCGAGCCCCGGGACCGGGCGCCGATCTGCGGCTGTGGGTGCCGCCCGGGCCGGAGACGGTGCGGCGCATTCCGTCCTGGGAGTGGCTCAAGCTGCACGTCGATCCGGCCCGCTCCCGCACCCTGGTCCACTGCGCCCAACGGGCGGACGCTTTGGAGCGCACCCTTGACGTCTCCTCCGACGAGGCCGACCGGCGGCTGCGGTCGATCCCCGGCGTCGGTATCTGGACGTCGGCCGAGGTCCGCTTCCGGGCCCACGGTGACGCCGACGCCGTCAGTTTCGGCGACTACCACATTCCCAACGAGATCGGTCACGCGCTGCTGGGCCACGACCTCGACGACGGCGCACTGGCCGAGTTGCTCGAGCCCTACCGGCCGTATCGGCACCGCGTGCAAGCCCTGCTGGGCATGCGGCGTTGGAGGGAGCGGCACGGCCCGCGGCTGGCGCCCCGCACCCATCTGCCGACCGCTCCACGCCGGCGTCCAGCCCCTCGCGGGTGAGAGTTCTTTGAAGTGTCAGAGGGAGCCCGTAGTGTGCCCGACATGGCCCTGACACCGCTGGACTTCCCCGCTGACGACTGGCTCATCTGGCTCGACGAGCGGGCCACCGGCCAGCTCCGGGCGGCGCGCGAAGGCATCGCCGAGTTGGTCCGTGCCGAGCCGGGCAGCCTGCAGATCGTGCAGCTGTGGAATGAGGCGGCGATCGGCCTGCGCAATGCCGGCTCGGTGGCAGGACTGCTGTCATCGGTGCATCCAGAGGCCTCGGTGATGGAGCGGGCCGAGGAGATCGAGGTCGAAGTGCAGGGCTACTCGACCGACCTGCATCTCGACCCCGAGGTGTACCGCGCGCTCAGCTCGGTCGATCCGGCCAACCTCGACGACGACGGACGCCGCATGCTGGCGAAGTCGCTGCGCGACTTCCACCGCTCGGGCGTCGACCGTGACGTGGACGTCCGCGATCGCGTCCGCGAGTTGGAGGCGAGGATCACCGAACTCAGCCAGGCGTTCTCCCGCAATATTCGCGACGGACGTCTGGAGGCACGGGTGCCCGGCGCGGCGCTCGCCGGTCTTCCTGCGGACTACGTGGAGGCGCATCCGGTCGATGACGACGGTTTCGTCAGCATCTCCACCGACTACCCCGATGTGCTGCCCTTCCTCACCTTCTCCACCGATGCCGACGCCCGGCGGCTCGTCGCGAGCACGTTCTTCAGCATCGCCTCACCGGTCAACGACCCGGTGCTGGCCGACCTGCTGCAGGCGCGCCACGACCTGGCCACCCTGCTCGGCTACGCAAGCTGGCCGGACTACGACGCCGAGGTGAAGATGATCGGTTCGGGCGACGCCATCGCCGCGTTCATCGACACGGTGAGTGCGGCGTCCGGCCCGGCGGGCGAGCGTGAGATCGGCATCTTGGCCGCTCGTGCGGCCATGGACGGCGAGGCCGAGATCGACGCCTCGAACTGGCGGTACTTCCACGAGTCGGTCAAGCGGGAGCATTACGGGGTGGATGCGCACGAGGTGCGCCGCTACTTCGACTTCGGCAAGGTGCACGACGGCCTGCTGCGGATCACCGGCGAGTTGTTCGGGTTGCGGTTCACACCAGTGCCCGCCGCGCGGGCCCGACCTTGGCATCCGGACGTGACCAGCTATGACGTCAGTTTCGACGACGGACGCCAGGTCGGGCGGATCTACCTCGACCTGCATCCGCGCGAGCGCAAGTACAACCATGCCGCCCAGTTCGACCTGGTGGCCGGCGTCCGCGACAAGCAGTTGCCCGAGGGGGTGCTGGTCTGCAACTTCCCGCGCGGCCTGATGGAGCACCGCGACGTGGTCACCCTGTTCCACGAGTTCGGCCACCTGATCCACCATCTGCTCGGCGGCAGCCAGAGCTGGGTGCGGTTCTCCGGCGTCGCCACCGAGTGGGACTTCGTCGAAGCGCCGAGCCAGCTGCTCGAGGAGTGGGCATGGGACGCCGGCGTGTTGCAGCTGTTCGCAACCGACGCCGACGGCACTCCGATCCCGGCCGAGCTGGTGGCCCAGATGAAGGCTGCCGAGGAGTTCGGCAAGGGTTTCCTGGCGCGCACCCAGATGTTCTACGCGGCTTTGGCTTACCGGTTCCATCTGGAGCGGCCGGCCGACCCGACCGCCCGGATGCTCGAGCTGTACCGCGAATACAGCCTGGTGAAGCCGCTGCCCGACACCCATTTCTACAGCGGGTTCGGGCACCTGGCCGGCTACACCTCGGGCTACTACACCTACATGTGGAGCCTGGTGATCGCGAAAGACCTCTTCAGCGCGTTCGACCCGGACAACCTGCTCGAGCCGGGGGTGGCCGCGCGCTATCGCGACGCAGTGCTCGCTGCCGGCGGCAGGAAGGACGCCGGCGAACTGGTCGCCGACTTCCTCGGCCGCCCCTACAACACCGAAGCATTCAAGGCCTGGCTCAACCGCTGACGGGACCTATCGCGACAAGGCCCGCGCCGGTCGCGCCTCGTAGCCGGTGGAGCTTGTCGCCATTCGAGCTTGTCGAGGCCTCCGGAGCGGTTTCGACGGGCCAACCGTCGCCGGTCCTGGCGGGCCCGGCTCGGTCGCGACCGGCCCACCGGCGAGAAGGCGCCGGCCTCAGTCGGCCAACACGGCCTCACGCAGCACGCTCAGCGGCAAGGAGCCGAGGTTCAGTGCCCGGCTGTGGAAGTCCTTGAGTGAGAATGCGTCGCCGGCCTTCGCGGACGCCTCGGCACGCAGTTGCTCCCACAGCCGCTGCCCGATCTTGTACGAGGGGGCCTGACCCGGCCAACCCAGGTAGCGGTTCAGCTCGAAGCGCAGGAACTGCTCGTCCATGTTCACGTTCGCCCGGAGCAGCTCCCAGGCCTTCTCCGCGTCCCAGGTGCCGCCGCCCCACTGCCGCGGTGCGGGCTTGCCCAGATGGACGCCGATGTCGAGCACCACCCGGGTGGCCCGCATCCGCTGGCCGTCCAGCAGGCCCAGTCTGTCGCCGAGGTCGTCCATGTAGCCGAACTCTTCCATCAGCCGTTCGGCGTACAGCGCCCAGCCCTCGCCGTGGCCCGACACCCAGCACACCAGCCGGCGCCACATATTGAGTTCGGCGCGGTTGCAGACGGCCTGGCCCAGCTGCAGATGATGCCCGGGCACGCCCTCGTGGTAGACCGTCGTCTTCTCGCGCCAGGTGTTGAACTCTTCGACGCCCGGCGGCACCGACCACCACATCCGGCCAGGCCGAGAGAAGTCGTCCGACGGTCCGGTGTAGTAGATGCCGCCGTTCTGGGTCGGGGCGATCATGCATTCGATGCGAAGCACCTCGTCCGGAATGTCGAAGTGCACGCCGTTGAGCTGCTGCACCGCCTCATCGGCCGTGGACTGCATCCATGCCCGCAAGGCGGCGGTGCCCGCCAGCTTGCGATCAGGATCGGCGTCCAGAACCCGGACGGCATCATCCATGCCGGCACCGGCACCCGCGATCTCTTCGATCACCGCGTCCTGTTCGGCGGAGACCCGGCTCAGTTCCTCCAGACCCCATTCGTAGGTCTCGTCGAGGTCGACGGCCGCGCCCAGGAACTCGCGCGACCACAGCTGGTAGCGGTCGCGCCCCACCGCGTCGGCGACAGGCGCGTCCGGTTCGAGTTCGCGCAGGAACTGCGCCAGCATGCCGTACGCTCCGGCAGCCGCGACACCCGCCCGCTCCAGTTCGGCGGCCAGCGCCCCCGACTGTCCGGAATCGCGGTGGAAGACGGTGTAGAACGATGTCGCTGGATCGGCCAGCTCGGCCGCCTGCTTGATGCCCTCGCGGACTTGCAGGGTCGGTGGCGCCGAACCGCGCCGGACGCCCTCGCGCAGGCACGCGAGGTAGCCGTCGACGGCGCCCGGTACGCCGTCTAGTCGAGCGGCGATATTCGACCAATGCTCCTCGGTCTCGGTCGGCATCACGTCGAAGACATCGCGCAGGCCCTGCAGCGGTGAGGCGATGTTGTTCAGGTCGCGGAACTGCTCGCCGGCCTCATAGATCTCGTGACTCAGCCCGAGGCGCTCCTTCATGGCGGCGACGGTCACCCGGTCGATGGCGTCGCGTGGCGTCGCGGCGTCCAGCTTGGCCAAGGTCTCGCGAACCAGCGCGTCGCGGGCGTCGAAGAAGTCCGGCCCGGTCTCGCCCATCCGGTGGTCGTAGCCTGCCAAGCCGATCTCTGTGGCAAAGACCGGATCGAGATCGGCGGCGGCCAGTGTGTAGGCGTCGGCGAGGGCGTCGACCTCGCTCGGTTCACGGGTACTCATCGTCCGACCCTACTCTCGGAGCCTCGGACGCCCACAGCCACCACGTCTAGACTGCTCCGCTTGATGACGAAAACCGCCTCGCGACCGTTGCGGCAAGACATCCAAGGGCTGCGATTCGTCGCCGTCCTACTGGTCGTCGTGTACCACGTGTGGCTCGACCGGGTCTCCGGCGGCGTCGACATCTTTCTGGTCCTCTCGGCCTTCTTCCTGACCTCGTCGTTCACCCGCAAGTTGGACGACGGCCGCCCGCTCGCCCTGGCCGGCTACTGGACGCGAACCTTCGCCCGGATCGTGCCGCTGGCCACCTTGACCATCCTCGCCGTGGTGATCACCGCGCAATGGCTGATGCCGATCGCGGTCTGGCCCGACATTCAGCAACAGGCGATCGCCAGCGCCGTGTACATGGAGAACTGGTGGCTGGCCGCCAACGACGTCAGTTACTACGGCGGTGCGCCGATTCCGCTGCAGCATTTCTGGTCGCTGTCCATTCAGGGGACGGTGTTCCTGGCCTGGCCGCTGATCTTCGCCCTCGCTGCGTTGATCGTTCGCTGGCGCCCGGCGGTTGCCGTGCGACCACTGCTGGCGGGCGTCTTCGGCGTCGTCTTCGCCGCCTCGCTGGCGTGGTCGGTGTGGATCACCACCACCGACCAGACCTTTGCCTACTTCGACACTCGGGCCAGACTGTGGGAGTTCGCCTTCGGCTCGCTGCTGGCACTGGTCGCCACCCGCGGTCGGCCGATGGGGACGCCGGGCTCACCGTGGCGCAACGTGGCGGGCTGGCTGGGGTTGGCGACCATCCTGTCGGTCGGCGTCCTGGTGAACGTCCGCGACGCCTTCCCGGGCTGGATCGCGCTCATCCCGCTGACGGCGGCGGCGACCATCGTGCTGGTCGGCGACGATCCGGCTCGCTGGAGTGTCGGACGGCTGCTCGGCCACCGCTGGATCGCCGGCCTCGGCAATGCCTCCTACGCCTTGTACCTGGTGCATTGGCCGATCCTGATCGCCTACGTGGTGGCGTTGGACGCCGACCGCCCGAGCCTGGTCGCCGGCGGGGTCATCATCGCGGGCTCGCTGGTGCTGGCGGTCGCGCTGCATCACTGGGTGGAGGTGCCGCTGCGCACGCGGACCGCGCATTGGGGCCCGTGGCGCGACGGCCTGTTGGTGGTGCTCGCGATCGCGTTGGTGGTGGGCGCGGTCACCGGCTGGCGACAGGTGCTCAGTTGGCAGGCCGAGCGACACCGGGTCGAGCAGCAGGCGCAGGCCGAGCAGGCACGGCTGGATGCGATTGCCCAGCACCCTGGCGCCCGGATCCTCGATCCCGCGTTCCGGCAGCAGACGCAACCGACCGAGCCACCCATCCCCACAATCGCCGAGATTCCCTACCAGTGGGGTCTGGCCGGACCGGCCTGCCCGAGTTCCTGGGATCTGCCGACCAAAGCGCAGCAGCAGTGCCAGGTGCTCACCGACCCGGGCGTGGACGAGGCAGGTGCCGGCGGCAGCGGTGCGGCGTCCGTCGCCGACCTGCCGCTGCACGCCGACGCCGGTCAAACCCGGGTGCTGTTGGTCGGAAACTCACACGTGCAGCATTGGTCGACGGCCATTCGCGAGATCGGCCGCCAGCAGGGCTGGCAGGTGTTGTTGATCTACGAACAGAACTGCTACCTGGCACCGGCGGAAGACCCGATCAACGACGTCAGGAAGTGTGCGCCCTTCTGGCCCGACGTATTCGACGCGATCGAGCCGCTCGAGCCCGATCTGGTGATCACCATCGGGACCAAATCGGAGGACGACGGGGAAACGGTGCTGACCAGCGGCATGGAGATGCTCGAGCAGCACGTGAAACCCGGACGCACGGTGATCGCCATGCGCGATACGCCGCGCTTCGAGGTCGGACTGACCCAATGCGAGGCGAACCGGAATCCCGACGATCCGCCCTGCGAGGCGGGACACCCGATCCTGGATACACCCAATCCGCTGATTCGGCGCGTCAAGCCGGTGAAAGGGCTGAACACCCTGGATCTGTCCGATCTGGTCTGTCCCGAGCGGCTCTGCGTGTCCACTATCGGGAATGTGAGAGTGTGGATGGACCAGCACCATCTGACGCGAGATTACGTTGAGACCACGACAGCCCTCGTCCGGACGAGGCTGATGCAGGCGATCGAAAGGGCGTGACGATGGAGATCTGGGCACACCGCGGGGCCAGTGCGCGGCAGCCGGAGAACACGATCGCCGCCTTCACGGCGGCGATAGAGGCCGGCGCGGACGGCGTCGAGCTCGACGTGCAACTCACCGCCGACGGCGTCCCGGTGGTGATCCACGACGAGAAGGTGGATCGCACCCATGACGGCACCGGCTGGGTGTCGGGCTTCACCCTCGCGCAGCTGCAGAAGCTTCGGTCGCTGATCAAGCCCAAGGGCGACCCGATGGTCACCCGGATCCCGAGCCTGGCCGAGGTGCTCGATCTGCTCACCGTCGGTGCGCAGCTGATCAACATCGAGTTGAAGAACAGCGTCAAGCCCTACAAGGGGCTGGAGAACAAGGTCCTGGCCCTGGTGCGGGAACGCAACCTGGCCGACCGGGTGGTGCTGTCGTCCTTCAACCACTACTCATTGCAGCGGCTGCGTGAGCGCGGCTGGACGGGTGAGCTGGCCGCCGTGCACGACGGCATGCTGCGCGAGCCATGGCGGTACTTCCGCGAACTCGATGTCCAGGCGGTTCATCCGCCGCGGCACGTGCTGATGGTGCCGGGTTTCGTCACCCGGGCCCACCGCGCCGGCTTCAAGGTGCGGGTCTGGACGGTGAACAAGGCTGCCCAACGCCAGCGCTGCGTCCGGCTCGGAGTGGACGGCATCTTCACCGACCAGATCAAGTCCGGACCCAACTGGTAGACGTCGTCAGCCCTTCTCCTGCCACACGCGGATCCAATCGACCGACATCTTGGCGGGCATCGCGCCGCGGTTGATTCGCTCGAGTGCCCAGTCCGAGGCCAGCAGGCTCAGCACCAGGAACTCGTCGCCGCGCGAAACACCCTTGCGGGTACGGAAGGTTTCGACTCCGTCGACCCGGAAAACGTAGAGATCGGGCGTCCACTCCACCGAGAACACGTGGTAGGAGTTCCACCACTGTGGCGACTTGACCGCCGGCAGCTTTCGCACATAACCGCCGACTTGGGCGGCCTTCCCGTTCTTCTTGTAGTGCACCTTGTGTTGGATCCCATAGTCGGGGCCGAACGTCTCGATGAAGTCGATCTCTGCGCCGTCGGGGTCGTATGACTGCAGCCAAGCCGACCCGTGCACGCCGGACTGCTGGGGGAACTTGGCTCGCACGGCGGTGATGCCGTACTTGAACTGGTAGATGCCCTGGGTGCTGATCATCGCCAAGTCCCAGACTCCGTCGGGGCATGCCTGCGAGGTGGGCACGCCACGGGCCTGCGCGGCGCTGGCCTCCACCTGGCGGGTCCGGGCGCCTCCGGATTCCTTGACGACGCCCTGCCACGAGCCGTTGCGCACGCTGCTCATCGACGGATAGGGGGCCGAGCACAACCGTGAGCCGAAGTATTCCCCCGTCTGCCGTGGCTTCCACTTGCCGCCGAGGGTGGTTCCGTTGAACTCATCGGCGAAGTCGATACGCCACTGCGCTTCCCTGCTGGCCGTGACGGTCGCCAAGGCCGGCACCTCCGTGCCGTCGTGACTCGTCGCCTGCGCAACGGCGCGGTAGCTGGCCGCCTTGACGTACGGAATGGCGAACTCCACCACGCCCTTGTGATCCTGAGTACCGGACGCGGCCACCTTCCAACCCTGGGCGGTCTTGCGCTCCAGGTCGACCCGACGTCCCTCGATCGGGTGGGCGAAGGCCGCCACCGCGACGGAGCTGCCGTTGAAGTCGACCGGGTTGATGGTGAGCGTGGCCTGCTCGCGGGTCGCCACGCTGGGCGGTGCGGTCGTCGCCGGCTTCGAGGCGCTGGACGAAGGGCTCGTCGGCGCCGCGGAGGCCGTCGGGCTGTCCGAGGCCGGGCCCGGCGCAGAGGCGGCGGTGGGTGCCGGTGACGACGGCACGGCGGTCGTGCAGCCGGTGAGGACGGCGAGCGTGGCGACGCCGACCAGCAGCGTCCGGGAGAGCCGGGGATCGCCCGCGCGGGGCGTGGCCGTTCGCGGCGCATCGTGGTTCATGGTGCTCCTTTCACGTACATCGACTCGGTCATGCCTTTTTCCAGACCCGGACCCAGTCGACGAGCATCGAACTCGGGAGCTTGGTCTTCTTCACGCCCGGGGACCGTCGGTCGGGTGAGGTCAGCAGCGGCAGCTCCCAGTCCGAACTGAACAGGCTGAGCACGAGGTAATACGGTCGGACGCCGGTCTTTCGCGTGATCGTGCGGGTGATCTGTCCGTCGATCCTGAAGATCATCCGCTTGGCGTTCCATTCCAGCGAGAACACGTGGTACTTGCTCCACCAGGAGGACCGGCTCACCGATGATTTGGCCACGTAGACGGCATCCGGTGTCCCGGGAATCTGGACGAGTTTGCCTCTGGATGGAATGTGGACGACGCTCGTCACGCCCTTGCCGTAGCCGTAGCTCTCGATGAAGTCGAGTTCGTGGCCGCTGTTGGACTTCAGCCAGGCCGCGCCGTGCATCCCCTGGCCGCGCGGAAACTTGATCCGCGCGGCGACGAGGCCACTTTTGACGCTGAACTTTCCGGCCGTACCGATGGCCGCGTTCGTATAGACCCCGCGGCTGCATCCGTTGACCTTCATCGCCCGGGCATTCCTGAGCGCGTTGTCGGCCTTATTGCGAACGGTGGCCGCGGCACGCTTCGCTTTGAACGTCCGGGCCTTCCGCTGCTGAGTCTTCGCCCTGGCCAGTGCCGCCTTCGCGTGCCGAATCGACTGGCTGCGGGCCTTCTTCTGAGCCGCTCTCGCCAGGTGGTTCGCCCTGGCCACGAGGGTCTTGCTCCGCGCCCTCTTCATGGTGAGCCGGAGCTTTCCGTCCTTGACCGTGACGTTGCCGGGAGCGGGCGCCGAGCAGAGTCGCTTGCCGGCCAGCGAACCGTCCTGCCTGGTGGCCCATTTGTTCGGATCGATGCGTTTGCCGTCGAACTGGTCGCTGAAGGTCCGGACCCATTTGGTTCCGGCGCCCACCGCCTTGGCCGTGTCGATCGGCGGTGCGGTCGCGAGTTGGTCATCGTTGGGCTGGGCAGTCGCGGTCGGTGCCGCGGCCACGAAGAGGGCCGACGAAGCAACGAGGCTGGAGGCGACGGCAACTGCCAAGACCCGCCATGGCGAACGGGGCACGGTACTCCAAGTCGATGTCAGGTCGAAGCGGCCGTCTGAAAGCCGGCTGCCGACGTAAGGGGGGTGGAACTCGTACCTTACCCGACATCGGAATGTCAGGGAAATGGACGCGTTGACACATCAGGATTCCTGCTGAGAAGCGTCCGCCGGCGAACTCCGACCGGCCACGCAAAAGACGATCGCAGCGCCGCGCGGGCTGTCGCTATTTAGTTCCCCTAGGGAACTCGGCGCGATTGGAACCTTCGTCGTGGCTGGATGGCGGCTGATTCGGACGCATTTTGATGCCGGCAACTTTCTGCCTTATGCTGCCGGTGCCTGCATCCACCCCCCAGGGCTCAACTCGTCATCGGTACGGGTTAGTCCGCCGTCCGCAGATAGTGAGGTGCGCCTTGTCAGCGCCCGTCATGCTCATTTATGGCACGAGACCAGAGGCCATCAAGCTAGCCCCGATCATTGCGCAACTGAAGTCCGACCCGCGGTTGCGCCCGATTGTCGCCGTTACCGGCCAACATCGCGAAATGCTCGATCAGATCAACAACGGCTTCGGTATTGAGCCAGACGTCGATCTGGACATCTTTGCGCATGGCCAGTCCCTGGGTTCGATCGCCGCCAAGACCGTGGTCGGTGTCGAGTCCGCACTGGCGTTCCACAAGCCCAAGGCGGTCATCGTCCAGGGCGACACCTCGTCGGCCTTCGTCGCGGGGCTGGCCGCGTTCTACGCTCGCGTGCCGGTGGTGCACGTGGAGGCGGGGCTGCGCACTCCGACGATCGACTCTCCGTTTCCGGAAGAGGGCAACCGCCGCCTGCTGACCCGCATCGCCGCACTTCACCTCGCACCGACCGCCGCCAACAGAGACGCGCTGGAGCGGGAGAGCGTGGCGGCGGAAGACATCGTGGTGACCGGGAATCCGGTGATCGATGCGCTTCACGAGGCCGTCGCGCGCAGCGAGGAGCCCAGCGATCGTCGTGTCGCGCGGGCGCTGGCCTCGCCCAACCCGGTTGTGCTGGTCACCTCCCACCGGCGCGAGTCACTGGGCGCTCCGATGGCGAACACGGCCGCTGCCATCCGGCGCCTGGCATTGCTTCATCCACGCTGCTCGTTCCTGTTCCCGCTGCACGCCAACCCGCTGGTTCGCGAGACGTTCCGTCCGGTGCTCGGTGACCTGCCGAACGTCATCCTCACCGAACCGCTCGGCTACTTCGAGTTGGCCCACGTGCTTTCCCGCTGCGCGCTGGTGCTGACCGACTCGGGGGGCATCCAGGAGGAGGCGCCCGCGCTCGGCGTTCCGGTCGTCGTCCTTCGCGAGGAAACCGAGCGACTGGAGGGCGTGGTCGCCGGCACGGCCGTGCTGGTGGGCACACACACCGAGCGAATCGTGAAGACGGTCCATAATCTGCTCACCGACGCTGAGGCGCATCGGTCCATGGCCGAAGCGATCAATCCCTACGGGGACGGACGCGCCGCCGAGCGCACGGTGCACGCACTGGCGGCGTTCTTGGGCCTTGGGTCGCGACCGACGGAATTCATGCCGGGCCGACGGCAGCCGTGCAGCAACGCTGTGGTCCGCGACGCGATGGAAATGGAGGGCGCGGCCTGATGGGCAGTCACCTCTCGGTATGCGTCGTGGGATTGGGCTACATCGGCCTGCCGACGGCGGTGGTTCTGGCCGTTCACGGGTTGCGGGTGCACGGGGTTGACGTCAAACCCAGCACTGTCGAAGCCGTCAATGAGGGCCGTGTCCCGTTCGTCGAGGCCGGCCTCGCCGAATCGCTTGCCCGTGCCAAATCCAGCGGCCTGCTGACCGCCAGCGACCGGCCGGAGCCGTCCGATGCCTACATCATTGCCGTGCCGACGCCGTTTCTGGACGAGCGTCAGCCCGACATGTCGTTCGTCGAGGCGGCCGTGGAGGCCATCGCACCACTGCTTCGCGACGACGACCTGGTCATCCTCGAGTCGACCTCGCCGCCCGGGAGTTCGAGACGAATCGCCGAGCAGATCGCGCGGCTGCGGACCGATCTGGTCGCGGCCGGCGCCCGGGTGCACGTGGCGTACTGCCCCGAGCGGGTGCTCCCCGGCAACATCATGAAGGAACTGCTCGCCAACGATCGAATCATCGGTGGGCTGACCGAGGCCGCCTCCACTCGGGCGGCCAGGGTCTACGCGTCGTTCTGCGAGGGCGAACTCCTGATCACCACCGCCGAGACCGCCGAGATGGTCAAGCTCGCGGAGAACTCCTTCCGCGACGTCAACATCGCGTTCGCCAATGAGTTGTCCCTGATCAGCGAGACCGTCGGGGTGAACGTCTGGGAACTGATCCGCTTGGCCAACCACCATCCGCGGGTCGACATCCTGCAACCGGGCCCCGGCGTCGGGGGGCACTGCATCGCCGTCGACCCCTGGTTCCTGGTGGCAGCGGATCCGGCCAACAGCCGGCTCATCCGCTCGGCCCGCGAGGTGAACGACGACAAACCCGAGCATGTCCTTGACCAGATCACGGCGTCGGTGGAGGGCGTCTCCCAGCCGGTGATCGCCGCGCTGGGGCTCGCCTTCAAGCCCGACATCGACGATCTGCGCGAGTCCCCGGCCCGTCAGATCGTCGGACGCCTCGCCCGTGACCTGCCGCACGCGACAGTTCGCGTAGTCGAGCCCCACATCTCGGCCCTGCCGAGTGAGCTGGCGGACTGCCGCAACGTCCGGCTGACCACGATGGAGGACGCTCTCAACGGCGCCGACTGCGTGGCCCTGCTGGTCAACCACCGAGTGTTCGGTGCGCAGGCGCCATCGCTCGACGGTGCGGTTCTGATCGACACCCGAGGCGCGTGGACGTCGCCCGCGCACCGCCCGGCTGTCCGGGTAGGCAACGACCGGGCCCTGCACGTCGCGAGGGAACTGCGCACTGCCGCGGTCTGACCCGCGGAACCCGCGTGCTTCGCGGATCCCACCACCACTTGCTCGATAGGACCCCTTCACCGTGCATCCACTCCGTTCAGCACTGCCCAACGGTGCGCAAATGGCGCAGAACCTGAGCCAGCGAACCCGGCGGGCCTATCGTCGAACCCGAAAGAAGGCTGGTCGGTTGGCCCGCAGGCTCGGCGTCTACCCGGCGCTGGCATCGGCCCGCTCACGTGCCACCGAGCGTCTCAGGACCCTGACCCCGGTGAGTAGCGAGTTCGACGGCATCACGGTGATCGTCCCCACCTACCGGCCCAATCAGTACATCGACGAGGCCATTCGCTCGGTGCTCCACCAGGACCTGCCGCCTTGGACCGTCGACGTGATCGTGTGCGTCAACGGACCTGACGTCGCCCACTACCGGGCATTGCGCGGACAGTACCGGCTGAATCCGCGAGTCCGGGTGATCCATACCTCACGTCCCGGCCTTTCGGCAGGCCGGAACTTCGCCCTGCAACATGTACGCCGCAGCTTGTTCACCTATCTGGACGACGACGACTACTTCACCAGCGCCTATCTCCGCGACATGCTCGCCGCCATGACGCCCGACGTCGAGCTGGTCTGCGGGCGGCTCGACGACGATCGGGCCGGAGAGCGTCTCACTGACACCTACATCAATCGCACGCTCGCATCGTTCGAGACCGAGCGGATAATTCCTGACTACCTCAAGGGCGCCAGCCTCCTCACCTCGGCATGCGCGAAGCTCTACCGAACCGATTTCGCGAAGAACCGCTACGGGATATTCGATGAGTCCGTGACTCACACCGAGGACGTGCTCTTCTGGGTGCATAACATCCAGGAGTTGACGCTCCCGCTCGCCCTGGTCGAGCCGGACAGCCAGGAAGCGCTGGTGCGGCGTGTGACGGACGTGTCGATGAGCAGGCCGTCCGAAGCTCGAGCTTATGGTTTCTGGATCACCGACCGCCTGGCGATTATCGCCGAGTTGGAGTCGCTCATCTTCAAGCGTGGCCTGACTCTGGCGCAGAAGAGATTCATCACCGTGAAACTCGACGCACAGTGCGGCCATCTCAAGACCCACTTCGCACGGTTGAGCGGCGAACTGCGCGAGCGCGCCCGGCGAGAGATTCTTGACGCCGGACTGACCCTGCTCAACACGTCCTTCCTGGCCGACCTGCGCGGAATCGCGTTCTGCCACAACTTCGCGCCGTTCCAGGACGCGTCCGCTTACGTCGCCACCAAGCGTCTCCCGCAGATCGCCGAGCTGGTGGGCGAACCTGTTGCGTGGCGTGTCGTGTCCGCCGACATGTCACGGGTGCGCGGCAGCGACTGGAGCTTCGGGCAGTTCTACGCGCGCCACCACTACGATCAGCTCATTCAGCTGCCCGGCCCGGTCTATTTCAATCCGAAGGCGCAGCACCTCTGGGCCACGCAAGCTCTTTCCGCGGTAGAGGACGAACGCGCCGAGGTGATCTATTCGCGCTCGATGTTCGCGGGGTCGCACGAAGCCGCCTACCGTTACAAGCAGCGGTATCCCGACGTCACCTGGTACGCCGAGTTCTCGGATCCGGTCTACTTGGACACGACGGGGGGGCAGCGAGTTGAGCCGACCGTGTACGCCGGCGACGAGGCATGGCTGAACGATTACTGGCGAACCATCGAGAGCTGGGTCTACCGGGCCGCCGATCACGTGATCTTCACCAACGCGAACCAGCGCGAGGTGATGCTCGAACATGCCGAGGTTGAACTGACCGAGCGCGCCCGGTCGCGAAGCAAGGTGATGGCTCACCCCGTCCTCGGCCCCCGGTGGCCGGATCTGTTGACCACCGACTACGAACTCGATTCGGAGCACATCAACATCGGCTACTTCGGCAGCTTCTATCCCAATCGGTCGGCAGAACAACTGCTGGCACTGCTAGATGATCCCAGAGTGCATCTCCATCTCTTCGTGCCGAATCCCGACGCTGTCGAGGCAGGCCCGCGCGACCGACTGCACGTCAATCGAGCGGTGGACCATCTTGAGTTCCTGAGCATCGGGCGGGCAATGAACTACCTGGCGCTCAATGACATCAAGTACGCGGGCCCCGTGAACCCCTATGTGCCGTCGAAGCTGGCCGACTACCTGGCCACCGGAACCAAGGTGCTCGCGTTCGTCGAGCCTGGTTCCATCCTCTCCGGGTTTGAATCCGAGCAGGTCATCCGAGTCGGCCAAGAAGACGACCTGCGTCGTGGGCAGGTGCTGCATGACGCGGTCCTATGACCTGCGGGCGGCCCATGTGGGCGGCCTCGAAAGAGCCCTTGTCGCAGATGGCCTTATCAGAACGGCGGCGCACGATCTGATCGGCGGCACGCTGAACCTTGGATTTGCCGACCTGCCCACGCCGGCCTTCGACACCAGCGACCTGGGTGACTCCTTCTGGAACTCCTTCCCCGAGAATCACGGAAACACATTCGCGCTCTACCTCTGCGGTCTTCGGCCGGCGTATCTGTTGGGAGCGGGCGGTTTCGCCACCCGCGATCCCGCGTACCTGCGCTTGGCTGACTCGTTCGTCAGGTCCTTCGCGGAACATGCCGAGGGGCCGCGTCCGGCGGACATGGCATTCAACGACCATGCGACTGCGGAGCGTGTGGAGAACCTGACGCTTCTGCTGCGTGCCGCCGACGAGTTGAACGTCGATCTGGAGTCGTACGAACTGATCTTCGACATCGTGCGTCGCGATACCCTGTTGCTGGTCGACGGCGACCTCTATCAGTCGTGGCATAACCACGGCATCATCGCCGACCGGGCCGTGCTGTTGGCCGCGATTCTGCTCCAGGACGAGGACGGGGCTCGCTGGACCGAGCGTGCGATCGAGCGCCTCCGTCTGCAGGTCGGGCACGCTTTCGGAGCCGACGGCGTGCACTGCGAGAACAGCTTCGACTATCACCTCTTGGTGACGACGGTGCTTGCCGATTGCGTGGACATCCTCAGGCTGATCGGCGACCCCTACGCGACGGAACTCGAACTCGTCCTCGACGGTGCGTGCGAGTTCATCGCACATGCACTCAAACCCAGCGGGCGTACCCCGCTGTTCGGCGACAGCAAGGGATCGCCTGAGGGCACGCGCCGGATAGATGGCTATCGCGCTGCCCTGCCGGATTCGGCGGGGCTCGTCAGGTACGTGCTGTCCAAGGGGCTCGATGGCAACCGGCCTGAGAAGACCGTCCGCCACTTCCCCTCGGGCTACGCCTTTATTCGGTCGACCTTCGAGCCCGAGGGCTTCGACGACGCCACCTGGATCTCGCTCCGAGCCGGTTACAGCACGCGCGTCCACAAGCAGCGCGATGACCTCTCCATCGGGTTGTACAGCAAAGGGCACGACATCTTCGTCGACTCCGGCATGACCGACTACATGCCGCACGATCCGGTGACTCGGCACATGGCCTCGGTCGCCGCACATACGACCACCGGAGTCGAGGGCTCGGAGCAACCACTCGCTGCGGGTCTCGGCCGCAAGTTCCGCATCATCGCCTGCCGTCGTCACGAATCCTGGGACTACGTGGCGGCGTCCAACCACGCAATAGCCGGCGTCGCGATCTACCGCCACCTGTACTACCTGCGTGAGTCGGACGTTCTGATCATTCACGACGAGTTCATCTCCGACGATCCCCACACCTATCTCCAGTACTTCAAGCTGTCCCCGGATGTGAGTCTGGTCAGCCCCGACCACGAGGGTGTGCAGCTGGCGATCGGCACGAGCGGATCGGTCGCTGATGTGCTTCAGCTCGCCAGCTACGACAGCCTTCAGCTGTCGACGGGCAAGGGTGGATCGCCCATGAGTGTCGTGTCCACCGGCTTTGCTCGCGTGCGGTCCACCCAGACGCTCACCTACCGGACGACGGGCAGCACGGTCGATCTGATCACCGCCATCCGCATCCGCCGGGCGAGCGATGAGCCGCTGCCCGTTGAACTTCAGGACAAGAGCGTCACGGTGGGGACCCAGGTGGTGCCGCTCATCCGGTCCTCGCCGCCGCGGTTCTACGGCTCAAAGGTCAGCACCGTGGGCAACGAGATTCACCTCACGAACGAACCCGGTCCGGGGGCCGAGAACTTCGCAGTTTACGCGCATGCACTCAGCGACGGAGCGATTCTCTCCAGGCGCGATTACACATCGGCGGAAACGCTGGTGGTGGAGAACCCCGAGCGTGTTGACTGCGCGCTGGTCTACTTCGTCAGGAACTCCCAGTTCGATCGGGCGGAGGGAGTTCTGGCCGTCTGTCGCTACAAAGCGGACGGCGTGGAACTCCGCTCGTATGCGGACCTGCACAAACCCATGGTGCATGAGATCAGCTCCCGCGCGGTGCCGGAGTCGGAGGGTGCGTTCGAGTTCGTGATCGACCTGCGCTACGATCTGCCCGCCCGATGTCGCTGGTGGGTGTATCGCAACGGAGCGAACATCCACCACGAAGCGGCCGGAGGTCCCGTCGCACGGTTCGATTTCGACCGCCCAGGCACCTATGTGGTGATGTGCAGCGTCGTCGACCCACTGTTCGGGGAGTCGTGGTTCGGCCAGTTCGACCCGATCACCGTGTGAGCGCGGAGCGGTTCCTACTTCTTGAGTCGCCGGAACAGACGCTGAGCGAGTTGTCTGGTCTTGGCCGACGGGGGAGGGGGCTGGGGCGGCTCGGCTGCCTCGAACCGCTTGAGCCGATCGATCGAGAGCCTGCTGGCTTTGTCGTCGCGCCAGGCTCGTAGCAGCAGGCGGTGGATGGCCGCCGCGTCCGGGCCCTCGTCGAAGGACCGCAACTGCTCGATCAGGTCGAGAGGCAGCCGGGTGGCGCTGCGGCGCGCGCCGGTGAACATGCTGGCCACCACTCGGCCGACCGCCTCGGCGACCCGTGGGTCGGCGTAGTGCTTGCCGTTGATCGATCGGAGCATGGTGATGCAGCTGATCAGGTAGCCGGTGGTGGCCTCCAGTCGCTTGCCCTCGGTGGTGATCGATCCCTTCCGGACGCGGCGGGCGTAGAGCGGCGTCGGAGTATGCGCCGCACGTTCTGCGGCGTGCATCAGGTTGAACGTGAAGAGATTGTCTTCGTGTGTGATGCCCGGGTAGAAGCGGAGGTCCTGCCGTTTCAGCAACGACCGGCGAACCAGATAGAGGCAGGCGCTCGCACGGTAGTCGCCCGATTCGACCAGTCGGGCAAGAAGGTCGAGGCCACTTTGGGTGTCGGAATAGCCCCCGGCCCGTTCGTAGAAGTGGGCGTACTTCTTCCACAGCTTCTCTTCGACGCCCTTCTCCCGCAGCGAGGCGGCGTCGAACGCGTACACGTCCAGGCGCTGCTGGTCGGCGTGAGCGACCAACGACGAAACGTCCGTGAGCCAGTAGTCATCGCTGTCCAGGAAGCACAGGTAGCGCCCCGTTGCCACCTCGATGCCCGCGTTGCGGGCCGCCGACAGCCCGGAGTTCTCCTGCCGGACCACGACCACCCGGGAATCGCGCGCCGCGTAGTCATCCAGCAGCGCGGGGGAGCCGTCCGATGAACCGTCATCGACGCAAATCACCTCGAGCGTCAGCCCGGTCTGCCGCAGGACGCTGTCCAGACACTCGCGGAGGAAGAGTTCGGTGTTGTAGACGGGAACGATCACCGACAGGTCCGGGCCGGAACGGTCGGTCGGGTCGGACGCCGTCGCAGGCGGCGGCGAGGACTGGACGGCGCTCTGCGCCCTGGCCCGCGCGTCCGACTGGCGTACCGCTCGGCGGAGTTCGACGCGGGTCTTGACGAGCTCCTCCTGCGTCTGGCGCAACTGGTCGAACAGGAATGCATCTGGGTCGCCTGCGAGAATCGCCTGGAGAGCGGTGGCCAGATTCTCGCGCAGGAAGTACTCCGGCGGACGGCCGGCGATGCCGAACTCGTCGATGATCGCGGTGGGAAATGCCCGGTAGATCTCCAGAAATCCGGCTGAGGTCCGAGGCCGCTTCAAAGCGGCAATGCCCATCGTCAGCGCCAGGTTGACGAAGGCGCGCTCGAAGGTGGCGAACAGGCCCGCCTGCAGCAGCCCGGTCCGTACGCCCTCGAGCGCTTGGATGAACTCCAGAGGTGCATTGTCGATGGTCCCCTGCAGGCTGCCCGCGTTGGCCGTCCGGTAGGTGACGAGGACGCGGTCGATATAGGTGAGCCGTTCGGCTTTGGCGAGCGCGAGCAGCGTGAAGCAGGCGTCGTTGGCGCGGCGCAGCGACTGGAAGCGCAACTGATTGGCGTGCACGAAAGAGGCCCGGAAGAGCTTGTTCCATGCCGCCGGGTTGGCAAAGTGGAACACATAGTCGGCCACTTGCCGCGGTGAGAAGGGCCGCATCCGGGGCAGGAACTCCAACCGCAGAGACCAATCGGCAGGAATGATCTCGCCGGTCATCTCGTGGAACTGCTGGAACTTCGACAGCACCACATCGGCATTGTCCTCGACGGCCCTGCGATGCAGATCCTCGAGCAGCGTCGGCGCAAAGAGGTCATCGGAGTCCAGGAAGGAGAGGTACTCGCCGCTCGCGACCTCCATGCCCGCGTTCCTGGCCGACCCGGCGCTTCCGGTCGCCGGGCCGCTGATGATCCGGGCCCTCGGCTCGGCGGCGGCGAACGCGGCCAGAATCTGCGCCGACCCATCGGTCGATCCGTCGTCGACAAGGATGATCTCGAAATCGGTGAAGGTCTGCTGCTGGATGCTGAGCAGGCACTCCTCAAGATGGTCCGCGGAGTTGTGGACCGGAACGATGACGGAGACAAGCGGCACGATGTCCCTCTCAGTCGATGGATGTGTGAACGTGGGTGGTCAAAGGTGAACTCGGCCTATAGCTCGAACTCGCTGGCAACAGGGAAGAACTCTTCCAGCCAGTTGCGGACGTAGCCGCTGGGAATGGGTTTGTCGGTCTCGCGCGGCACGTCATTCAAGCAGAAAGTCTGGCGATCGCGTTTGGTGGCCAATTCCTTCAGCCGAGCAACAGCGTCGTGATTCAGCTGAATATAAGAGTACCGAATGCGCGAAGGCACGCCGCGTCCGACGATCTGAGCATAGTAGTGGTGCATTTGGTCGCCGACGACGTCTGAGTGATGGCGGAAGCGATGGCTCACGGTCTGTCGATACGCCGTGGCGAACCGGGCTTCGAGTTCGTCGTGCAGACTGCGCAGCTGGGGATGAGGGGTGTGCAGGATCGCCCGGGACACGGTCACGCCGAACTCCTGCTCGAGCAGTGTCCGGATGTTCCGGGTGAGATTCTGATGGGTCTCGTCATCGGGCGTCGCGCGGCCGAAGGCTCGGCGGGCGTTCGATGGAAAGACCCTGGCGAACCCGTTCGGCGTGAAGAAGTCCGAGGGCTCGACCCGGTCACCGAGAAAGACGTCGTCATTGAGGAAGAGGTAATGCTCGCTGAGTCCCGCAATATGGTGCAGCTGCGAAATGATCGCGTTGCTGTTGAAGGTGGGCAGGTCGGCCGGGTCGTCGAAGATGGCCGAGTGGGGCACGACGGTGAGCCCGGGATGATCGCGTCGCAACCAGGACGGGACCTGCCCATTGGTGACCAGGTAGACGTGTCGCACCCATGGTGCGTACATCGCGAGCGAGCGCAGCGAGTACCGCAACTCATCCTGTGATCGAAACCGCGCGTCATCGGTGGCGCTGGGGTGATAGACCTCTCCGGACTCGGCTGCCAGTGCGCGGTCGCGGGTCTCGCGCCAGGCCGGGTCGGCGTCATCCACCCAGGTGTACACGACGTCGATGTCGAACGTGACGTCGTCGAGCATGCGGCGGGTGAACACCGCCGGGATGTCGGCCGTTCGTCCGGCCACCTCGATCTGCACGAACGCCATGTCGTCGGCCGAGAGTTCCTTGGCGGCCCGGTTCTCTCGCGGGCCGATGTGCTGCTGCCCCTGCCGGCGCCAGAACTCGATCTCGCAGCCGTGATCGAGTCCGTACCACAAACCCTTCCAGCGGCGTGGCACGCCGACCTGGAGCAGCCGCGCGCGTTTGAACGCAGCGAAGTTCGGGACGCGCAGCGCGTGTACGCAGGCAGTAGGGCGCCGGGGATCGCAGGCGTAGGCCTCGGCGGTCGCGACGGAGCGAGCCAGCGCCAGATACACCTGTCGGCGATCGGACTCATCCACACCGATGACATGGACGCCCGGCCGGAGGCCGGACACGATCCACCAGCGCACCCGCGCCGCATCGAGTGCATCGGCCACCCTGAGGAAGTTGTCGTCGAAGGCACGTGACGGCAGCCAGCCGGCGGCGTCCTGCCATTGCATTCCGGGCGTCCTGAAGCCGCGAGAGCCGACGCGGCGGGTGGCCAGTACGTTGGCCAGCGCGACCTCGATTCGCTCGCGCGACTCCGCCAACCATGCGGTGGCCTTGGGAGTCCTCACGGGCAGACCCTAACCACGTTGCATACCTTTGTCCGAAGGGACTCGTGAGGCATTACACCATCCTGATACCCGCGTCTTAGTGGAACGCCAACTGCGGCTCAACTCTACGCGGCCATCCCCAAAGCAGTGAGTTCATCAGGCGCGCCACGCGGCACTAACCTGCTACCCATGACCAGCCCTTGGCGTCCGGAGCTCTGGGACGAAGTTCCCGGCTTCGATTTCACCGACATCACCTACCACCGGGCCAGGAACGTGCCGGCGGTACGGATCGCTTTCGACCGCCCGGACGTGCGCAATGCCTTCCGTCCGCACACCGTCGACGAGCTGTACGCAGCCCTCGACCACGCCAGGCAGTCGGCCGACGTCGGGTGTGTGCTGCTGACCGGCAACGGGCCGTCGGCCAGGGACGGTGGGTGGGCCTTCTGCTCCGGCGGCGACCAGCGCATCCGGGGTCGCTCCGGCTATCAGTACGCCGGGGGAGAGACGTCCGATACCGTCGATGCCCGGCGAACCCGGGCCGAGGGCGGGCGATTGCACATTCTCGAGGTGCAGCGGCTGATCCGGTTCATGCCGAAGGTGGTGATCGCGCTGGTCAGCGGCTGGGCGGCCGGTGGCGGCCATTCGCTGCACGTGGTGTGCGACCTGACCCTGGCATCGGCCGAACACGCCCGCTTCAAGCAGACCGACGCCGACGTGGGATCGTTCGACGCCGGTTTCGGTTCGGCCTACCTGGCTCGGCAGGTCGGCCAGAAGCTGGCCCGGGAGATCTTCTTCCTCGGCCAGACCTATGACGCGCAGCGGGCGTACGAGATGGGCACCGTCAACAAGGTGGTGCCGCACGCCGACCTCGAGGATGAGGGCCTGGCCTGGGCCGAACTGGTCTGCGGCAAGTCGCCGACGGCGCAACGGATGCTCAAATTCGCCTTCAACGCGATCGATGACGGGCTGATCGGGCAGCAGGTGTTCGCTGGCGAGAGCACCCGCCTGGCCTACATGACCGACGAGGCCGTGGAGGGGCGGGACTCGTTCCTGGAGAAGCGCCGTCCGGACTGGGCGCGTTTCCCGTACTACTACTGAGCTGTCGCGCTGGCGCCGCCGATCGATTCACGCCGCGGAGCCGGCCGCTCCCAGTCCGATCAGCTCGCGGACCGGTGCTGCTCCGGTCACCGTCAGGGCCGGCCCGCGGACCAGGTCATCCGGGCTGAGCAGGTACTTGTTCGAACTCGTCCAGGAGCCGTCCCGCGACACCCGATGGACGCCGTTGAGGCGATAACCCACTTTCCTGCTGACCTGGTTGGACGCCGCATTGTCGGCGAAAGCCGATGAGGTGATCTGCTCGAAGCCGAGATGGTCGAACAGGAAGGCGCAGAACGCCTGGCGCATCAGGGTGCCGACACCGCGTCCCTGGAACCTTCGGCCCAGCCATGAGCCGGTTTCGCCGGTGCGGACCGCCAGGAAGTCATGGGTTGCCACGCCCTGGGTCCCCACCAGTTCGCCGTCGTAGCGCACCGCGAGATCCAGGTCCCAGGCGGCGGGCGAGAACCGCGATCGGACGCCCCAATGGTGCTGCAGGTATTGCAGGTGGAACCGTTCCGGAGGGGTCCGCGTCCACGGCTGCACGAACGGCATCTCGTCCTCGTCGTGGATGCCCGCCGCGGCCAGGTCGGCGAGGGCGCTCAGGGTGTCGTCATCCATGCCGCGCAACTCGATCGGCCCGGCGACCACCCGCAGGGCCAGCACGGGATAGGCCTCGGCGAGGGTGCGGCGTCCGATGGTCATGTGCCGACCCTAACGGACGGTGCGGCAGGCCTCAGGCGCCCATCCCTGAGGCGGGCGGTCAGTGTTTCGACCGTAGGAACAACGACAGCGAGGCGGTGACCGCGGCGATGCCGCCGCCGAGATAGAGCAGGTTGATCGGGGACTCGCCGTGCAACGCCCGGCCGAGGAAATACACCGCGAGCACCACCACGACGACGCCGATCAGCTGGCTCTTCAGATCGTTGAGCGAGTGGAAGACCAGCCAGTCCGGCAGGCCCGGGATCTCGCCGATGAACAGCTCGTAGAGCCCGATCGCGATGATGAACAGCACCACGGCAAGCAGGAACACGTCGGCGATCTCGACGAACGCGATCACGAAGGTCTGGGTGTCGGGATGTTCGCCGAACGCACCCGCGATCGTCTGGAAGACCTCGATCGCCCCGACGACGGTCAGGGTGACGGCGCCCACCAGCATCCCTACCGCGGGGACCAACACGACGAACCGGGTCAGCGAGAAGCCTGGACGGGGTGGACGGCGGGAACGGCTCGGCTGGGGCGTCGCGGGCATGGGGCCTCCGTGGTCTGGGATGCCCAGACGTTATCGGCCGGCGAGCAGACAATGGAACATGGCTCAGCGGCATCCACAGATCACCGACCGCATTCGGCGGTTCATCGGGGCGCAGCACGTCTTCTTCGTGGCGTCCGCGGCACGTACCGGCAGGGTGAACGTCTCGCCCAAGGGCCTGGACACGCTGCGCATCCTCGATCCCCACCGGGTGGCCTGGCTCAACCTGACCGGCTCGGGTAACGAAACCGCGGCGCACATCCTGGACACGCCCCGGATGACGCTGATGTTCTGCGCGTTCGAGGGCAAACCGTGGATCGTGCGGCTGTTCGGCACGCCGAGCATGGTGCAGCCCGGTGAGGACGGCTGGAACGAGCTGGTCGGGCTGTTCCCGGCCCAACGCGGCGCACGACAGGTGTTCGTGCTGGACGTCGACCTGGTGCTGACGTCGTGCGGCTTCGGCGTCCCGCTGTACAGCTTCGAAGGCGAACGCGACGTGCTGGACGCCTGGGCCTCGAAGAAGGGCGACGATGGGCTGCTCGCCTACCAGCGCGAGCACAACTCCGAATCGGTGGACGGGCTGCCCGCCGGACTGGTGCAGGATGGACGCCATGTCTGACGTCTTCGGCACCCTTGACGCGGTGCCCGCGGCCAGCCGTCCGGATCTGCTGGCCGCTCCCGTCCGGGCCGCGATCGAGCTGATCCCCGGGGCCCTGGTGGCCGCGATCGATCCGGCTTACGCCGACACCGAGAACCTGTGCTCCCACTACGGGGTTCCGATGGACGCCTCCGCGAACGCGGTGATCGTGCGCGGCACCCGTGCCGGCGTCGACTCGCACGCCTGCTGCATGACCCTGGCGCACCGCCGGGTCGATGTGAACAACGTCGTCCGGCGCCGGCTGAACGCCAGGAAGGCCTCCTTCGCGCCGATGGATTTCGCGGTCGAGGCGACCGGGATGGAGTACGGCGGGATCAACCCGGTCGGCCTACCCGCCGGCTGGCCGATCTGGGTAGACGGCGCCGTCGCCGACCGCGACTGGGTGTGCATCGGTTCCGGCGTCCGGCACTCCAAGCTGTTCGTTCCGGTCACCGGCCTGCTCGCCCTTCCCGGCGCCGAGCGGGTGGACGACCTGGCCCGCGACCTCGGCTGAGCCGGCCGATCCCCGTCGGCCCAACCCGATCCTGACTAGGCCCTCCCTAACTAGTTCAGGCCTCCCGTCGACGACAGGCCTGAACTAGTTAGGGAGGGGTCTAGGGTCAGGCGGGGTGGGGGGAGGCCGTCCGGATCAGGGCGGCGAAGGCGTCCACATCGGCCTCTGAGGTGTCGAAGGAGCACATCCAGCGCACCTCGCGGGCGGCGGCGTCCCAGTCGTAGAAGAAGAACTCCGAGCGGACGGCGTCCGCGACTCCCTCGGGTAGCCTCGCGAAGACGCCGTTGGCCTGGGTCGGCTGGGAGAAATCGACGCCCGGGATGTCAGCCACGGCGGCGCGCAGCCGGGAGGCCATCGCATTGGAATGGACGGCGTTGCGGTGCCACAGGTCACCCTCGTACAGCGCGATCAGCTGGGCCGACACGAACCGCATCTTGCTGGCGAGTTGCATGTGGGTCTTGCGCAGGTAGGTGAGTCCGGTGCAGGCGTCGGGATTGAGCACGACGACCGCCTCGGCGCCGAGTGCACCGTTCTTGGTGCCGCCCAGGCTGAGCACGTCGACTCCCGCCTCGGTGGTGAAGGTCGCGAAGCCGACGCCGAGCGCGGCGGCGGCGTTGCTCAGCCGGGCGCCGTCCAGGTGGACGGTCAGCCCCAGGCTGTGGGCGTGATCGGCGATCGCCCGGATCTCGTCGGGGGTGTACAGCGTGCCCAGCTCCGTGGACTGGGTGATCGAGACCGCCAGCGGCTGGGCACGGTGCTCGTCGCCGAACCCGCGGGCCTCGGTGTCGATCAGCTCCGGTGTCAGTTTTCCGTCGGGAGTGGGAACGGCGTACAGCTTCAGCCCGGCCACCTTTTCAGGGGCACCGCCCTCGTCGACGTTGATGTGCGCGGTCTGGGCGCATACCACCGCGCCCCAGCGGGGCAGCATCGACAGCAGCGCGGTGACATTCGCACCCGTCCCGTTGAACACCGGGAACGCCTCGGCCTGCGGGCCGAAGTGGCCACGCAGCACCTCTGTCAGCTGCGCGGTGTACGCGTCTGAGCCGTAGGAGGTCTGGTGCCCGCCGTTGGCTTCGCCGATGGCGTCCAGCACCGCGGGGTGGACGCCGGAATAGTTGTCGCTGGCGAAGCCCCGACGGGCGGGATCGTGGAGTTGCACCTGGTCATCCTTCCATGTGGGTGCGGGGCCGGTTGTCCTGGGTCGGCCGATCGACCACTGGGGATCAGTCTGAAATCGAACCCAGAGCGGGTGAGCCGGCGACGGCTCGCTCGGGTTTGCGAGGCGTAGCCGGGTGGCGGGTCCGCCAGCTCTGGGTCGACTTTTCAGAGTTCATCGATTCGTGTCCGCCGGGGTGGGGTCTCGACAAGCTCGACCGGCGGTGGCTGGGCCGCGCTGCGATCAGCGACTCGTCGTCCCGGCGAACACTGGGGACGACGAGAGTGCCGCGCCGCCAGCCGGCTCTAGTCGAACAAACTCGCCAGCCGACGTCCGAGTTCGCTGACATGGGTCTGGCGGCTGAAGTCCTTGTCGGGGGACTTCTCGACGTCGCGATCCGAGTACAGCGCCAGCACCCGCTCGACGTGTACTTGGCCGGGGCTGCCCTTCAGCGCATGACCGACGGCGAGCAGCCAGGTCTCCGCGGCCGCCTTGGCAGCCAGGTAGTTGGCGTTGCCCGCGGTCGGCTTGGCCACCCCGGTCTGCGAGACGATCGCGAACCGGCCGGCGGGCGAGTCGGCGATGGCGTCGACGAAGGCGCGGGTGGTGTTCCGCAGCGTCCCGACGATCATGGTCTGCAGCCAGTCCCAGTCCTCGTTGGTCTGTCCCGCCAGGCCACCGCCGCCACGCCAGCCGCCGACCAGGTGGATCACCCCGTCGACCGGCCCCAGCCGCTCGGCCAGGGCCCGGACGGCGGCGAAGTCGCGCAGGTCGCACTCGTCCGGCCCGATCTCGATCGCCTCATGACCGTGCTCGCGCAGCGCGGACGCCGTGGCGTCGCCGGCGGGGCTGCCCGCGCCGGCGATCACCACCCGCATCAGTCCGCCGTCCCGGTGATGCCCGAGGTGGAGGCGATCACGTCGCGCATCTTCTTCTCGAACGCCTCGTAGAACATGCTCAACGGGAACTCGTCGTCCATCACCTTGTCGGTCAGCTCACGCGGCAACCCGGTCAGCGGCAGATCGCCTGCCTTCCAGGACGACGCCGGGTGCGGCTCGACCGTGCCGGACACCAACTCGTAAGCGGCCAGCCAGTGACTGATCTTGGGCCGGTCGATCGAGCGCCAGTAGAGGTTCTCGATCGCGGCACCCAGTTCGTTGACGCAGTCGGGGACGCGGTCCCACTCGAAAGCGAGCTGGGTATCGGTCCAGTGCAGCACGCGGTGCTGATGCAGCCAGGCGAACAGCAGCTGCCCGCCCAGCCCGTCGTAGTTCCGCACCCGATTGCCGGTGATCGCAAAGCGGAAGATCCGGTCGAAGATCACGCAGTACTGCACCAACCGGGCGTGGTGGGCGAGTTCGAGATCCTCGGCGGTCGGCTCGGCGAGCGCGGCGATCCGGCGGTCGATGGCGACCGACTCGCGGAAGGCGGTCAGGTCGCAGCGCAGTTCCTCCAGCGAATACAGGAAGAACGGCATCCGCTGCTTGATCATGAACGGGTCGAACGGCAGGTCGCCGCGCATGTGGGTGCGGTCGTGGATCAGATCCCACATCACGAAGGTGTCCTCGGTGAGGTGCTGGTCGTCGAGCAGTTCGGCCGCCTCGGCGGGCAGGTCGAGCTTGGTGACGTCCACCGCTGCGCGCACGACCCGGCGGAACCGGGCCGCCTCACGATCGGCGAAGATGGCGCCCCAGGTGAAGGTGGGGATCTGCCGCATGGCCACGGTTTCGGGGAACAGCACCGCGGAGTTGGTGTCGTAGCCGGCGGTGAAGTCGAGGAACCGGATCGGGACGAACAACCTGTTGCTGTAGTCGCCCGCCTCCAGTTCGGCGACGAAGTCGGGCCAGATCACCTGCACCAGTACGGCCTCGACCAGCCGGCTGCGGGAGCCGTTCTGGGTGTACATCGGGAACACCACCAGGTGGGCGAGCCCGTCGACGCGATGCTGCTGCGGCTGGAACTGGATCAGCGCGTCGTAGAAGTCGGGCTCGCCGAACCCGCCGTCCGCCCAACGCCGGAAGTCTTCCTGGACGGCGTCCAGATAGGCGGCGTCGTGCGGGAACTGGGGGGCGATCGCGGCGACGCCCTCGATCAGCTCGCTGACCAGGGTGCGCGCTCGCTGATGGTCCTCGGCATTCTCGATGGATCCGTTCGCCGCCTGTAGGGGCTGAAGGTGGGTGGCGGCGGTCTTGATCCGCAGCCACGCCGGGTGCCGGGTGAGTTCTGACACAGGAACTTGGGTGACGGTGGTCATGAACCGATTCTCACATGATGGACGACAGAAGCGCCAGCATCGGCGGCTGAATAGCGGGATTCGCGGGCGGAATGGCGGCAGCACACTTCCCAGACCGAAGAAATTGTCGTTGTCGATGGGGTGTGTGGTGAAGGGTCGGTGGGTATCAACGCGGTCTCGGCGCGCTCCTTCTATCGCCGGGTGAGTTGAGGGTTGGCACTCGGGGGGTCTTGTCTGCCAACACGGGTGTGATTCACGATGGCGCCAACCGAAGCAACAGCGCGACAAAGGAGGCGACATGCAGGATCGTGGCGATGTGTCCGTCGAGGTGTCGCCGTTCCAGGCACACGGGCGACTGAGTGGCTTCATGGTGTCCGGCCGTTGGCCGGCCAACACCGTCGAGTGGGCGCGTTTCCTGCTGCTGGCGGTCCGGATGGCGACCGTGCCCGGCATGCTGCCCACCAGCACGGTGTTCCGGGTTCGTGAGGAGCTGCCTGAGAAGCCACTGCCCGGGGCGGTCGGCATGGTGCTCGCCGAGGGCCCGGTGGTGGGAGAGAACGCGGTGCTGCCCGGGCAGTTCGCGCGGCATCAGCCGCCGGGGCTGATCGTGCTGCACCCGCCCTGCGAGATCCGTCCCTCGCTGCCCGAGCAGGACGACGTCGCCGCCGGCTGCGTGCTGCTGCCCGGCATTCCGCACCTGGGGCTGGAGCATCGGGCCGCCTGGGTGGAAGCGGATCGGCGCGGCAACATCTCGCGGATGGTCAGTCGGGCCGGAATTGACCCTTACGAGGACGCCGACACCGCGGTGCTGGCGCTGTTCGTCGCTGCCTGAGCAGCGACAGCCGCGCGGCGCGCCGGGGTGGCGTAACATCCGTCGAGTGCAGGAGGTGTCACGGTCCGGACCCGGTTCACCGCGCTCGCTGCGACGGGCCAACCGGGGTCGCGTGCTGTCGGCGCTGGGCGGAGGCGCGCTCACCCAGGCCGACCTCGCCCGCGCCACGGGCCTCGCGGCCTCCACCGTGTCGGGACTGGTGCACGAACTCGCGGACGCCGGCGAACTCGTCCTCGAACGCAGCGGCGGTGGCCGCGGCGCCCAACTGGTGCGGCTGCCGGTGCCGTCGGGGGTCGTGGTCGGCCTCGACAATGGACGACACCACCTGGCTGCCGCGGTGGTCGACCTGAGCGGTGAGATCCTTGCCGACGAGCGGATGCGGATCCCCGGCGGTCTGACCGCGGCCGAGTCGATGGCCGAACTGGACGGACTGCTCGCGAAGGTGCTGATCAGGGCCGGCAAGCAGCGCGCCGACGTCCGGTGCGGGGCATTGGCGTTGCCGGCGCCGGTCGATATCAGTTCGGGACGTGTCGGGTCGCTCGAGATTCTGCCTCGCTGGGGCGGCGTCGATCCGGCGGTCCTGGCCCGCGAGGTTCTGGGGTTCCCGGTCAGCGTGCACAACGACACCAACGTCGGCGCGATCGGCGAGGCGCGCCGGGGCGCCGGACGCGGAGTGAGCCACTTCGCCTACATCTGGATCTCCGAGGGTCTCGGCGCCGGGCTGGTGCTCAACGACTCGTTGTACGCCGGCGTCAGCGGCATCGCCGGCGAACTCGGGCACACGCTGCAGCGCGCGGAAACCGGGGCCTTGTGTCGCTGCGGCAACCGGGGTTGCCTGGAGACCGTGGTCTCGACGCCGGCGGTCATCCGGCTGCTGGAGGCGCAGCTGGGGCACATCTCCAGCTTCGACGAGGTGCTCGACCGCATAGCGGCCGGCGACTCGTTGTGCCGCCGGGTGCTCGCGCAGACCGGACGACACATCGGCGTGGCGGTGACCAACCTGGTCAATCTGCTCAATCCGCAACGGGTGATCATCGGCGGCGAGTTGAGCAGCGCGGGCGAGGTGCTGCTCGAGCCGATCAGCGAGATGATCCGCCAGTACGCGATTCCGAGCGCGGCCGCGCGGGTGGAGATCGTCCGCTCCGAACTGGGCAAGCGCTCCGAGGTGATCGGTGCGGCGATGATAGCGCTGGCCGACCACGACGTTCGAGTCTCGAACAGTCAAGCTTCGTAGAGGGAATCAACTCCGCGATCTTGACGCCATTGCCGGTCAAATGTTAGCTCTATAGACATCGATCGTTCATTGATCATCCATTTTGGCCCACGCAGCGTCCAAGATGGTTCATGTTACGAACACAAGGTGGTGTTGAATGACTGCTTCTGAACACGATGCCCGCAGCGATGCGGGCCTGATGCCCCCGATCTCCCGGGTCATCATGATCGCCGGTGCCGCAGCCATGGGTGGCTTCCTCTTCGGCTTCGATACAGCCGTCATCAACGGTGCCGTCGGCGCCATCGGTGAGTGGGCTCAGGTCGGTGCCGCGCAGCTCGGCTTCTCGGTGGCGAGCGCGCTGATCGGCTGCGCCTTCGGCGCCTGGTTCGCCGGTGCGCTGGCTGCCCGCTACGGCCGGATCGCGGTGATGAAGATCGCCGCGCTGCTGTTCTTCGCGACCTCGCTGGCCTGCGGCTTCGTCTGGGACATCTGGTCTCTGACGGCTTTCCGGCTGATCGGCGGCCTGGCCGTCGGCGCCGCCAGCGTGATCGCCCCGGCCTACATCGCCGAGGTCTCCCCGGCGAGCATCCGCGGCCGGCTGGGTTCTCTCCAGCAGCTCGCCATCGTCTCGGGCATCTTCGTCGCGCTGCTCTGCGACTATGCGCTCGCCGCTGCGGCCGGCGGTGCCGCGAACCCGTTGTGGTTCGGCCTGGAGGCCTGGCGCTGGATGTTCATGTCGGAGTGTGTGCCCGCTCTGATCTACGGCGCGCTCGCATTCAAGATCCCGGAGTCCCCTCGCTACCTGGTCTCCAAGGGTCGCCTCGATGAGGCAGCACAGGTCCTCGAACACTACGTGGGCGGGTCTTCGGCCGAGAAGATCGCACAGATCCAGGAGACCTCGCACACCGAGGTCAAGCAGTCGTTCAGCGTTCTGCGCGGTCCCAGTCTCGGGCTCCTGCCGATCGTCTGGGTGGGCCTGCTGCTGGCCTGCTTCCAGCAGTTCGTCGGCATCAACGTGATCTTCTACTACTCCTCGGTGCTGTGGCGGGCCGTTGGCTTCGGTGAATCGGAGTCGCTGCTGATCACCGTGATCACGTCGGTCACCAACATCGTCGTCACGGTCGTCGCCATCATGCTGATCGACAAGCTGGGCCGGAAGGCGCTGTTGCTGATCGGCTCGGGCGGCATGGCGGCCACGCTCGGCACCATGGCGTTCATCTTCGGCTCGGCTCCGATCGACCCGGCGACCGGCCAGCCGAACCTGGTCGGAGCCGCGGGCACGGTCGCGATCATTGCGGCGAACCTCTACGTGGTCTTCTTCGGCGTCAGCTGGGGTCCGGTGATGTGGGTGATGCTCGGCGAGATGTTCAACAACAAGATCCGGGCCTACGCCCTCGCCGTCGCGGGCGCAGCGAACTGGGGCGCGAACTTCCTGGTGTCGCAGACGTTCCCGATGCTTTCGGAGGCCGGGCTCGGCCTGGCCTACGGCATCTACACAACTATGGCGATCGTCTCGTTCGCGTTCGTGATCAAGATGGTCCGAGAGACCCGCGGCATGGAACTGGAGGACATGGAATGAGTAACGGATTCGGCATCGACATCGGCGGCACCGGCATCAAAGGTGCGTCGGTCGACTTGGAACAGGGTGTGCTGGCCGGCGAGCGGGTGCGCATTCCGACCCCCCAGCCGGCCACCGTCTCCGCCGTGCTCGACACCGTCGTCGCAGTGGTGCAGCAGGCCGGCTGGGACGGTCCGGTGGGCTGCACGTTCCCCGGGGTCGTCCGGCACGGTGTGGTCGGCTCGGCCGCCAACGTCGACGCGGGCTGGATCGGAACCGACCTGGCAGCAGAACTGAGCGGACGGCTCGGGCATCCGGCTACGGTGCTCAACGACGCCGATGCGGCAGGGATCGCCGAGATGCGCTTCGGCGCCGGCCGTGGTGTACCGGGCGTGGTGCTGATCGCCACCCTCGGCACCGGCATCGGCACCGCGCTGTTCGTCGACGGACGACTCGTCCCCAACACCGAGTTCGGCCACCTGGAGATCGACGGCTATGACGCGGAGAAGCGGGCGGCGTCCTCGGTGAAGACGAACGAGGCTCTGTCGTACAAGGTCTGGTCGAAGCGTCTGCAGCGGTACTTCAGCCATGTCGAGATGCTGCTGTCCCCCGACCTGATCATCGTCGGCGGCGGGATCAGCAAGAAGTCGGAGAAATTCCTGCCGCGACTGGACCTGCAGGCGCCGATCGTCCCGGCGCAACTGCTGAACCAGTCGGGCATCGTCGGCGCCGCGGTCAGCGCCATGGGGTAGAGGACCCCGTCCCCGGGCCCGAGGGGCTGAGCTGCGGCTTCCGCGCTCAGCCCCTCGTCGCGCGGAAGCGCCAGATCGTGGTGGTGGCGTGGGTCTGGCCCGGGCGCAGGATCGAATCGGGGAACTCCGGCCGGTTCGGGGCGTCCGGGAAGTTCTGGGTCTCCAATGCAACGCCGGCCCGGGCGCCATATTCCCTGGTCAGGCCGGGAACGCCAGCCATGCCGTCGGCGGTGAACACCTGGACGCCGGGCTGGTCGCTGAGCACGTCGATCGCCAGATCGGACGCCGCCAGGGTCGCGTGCGGGCGCAGGGTGCAGGGCTCGCCGTCCACAACGAAACAGGTGTCCAGCGGTGCCACGTCGGCGATCCGGCGAGGTTCGCGCAGATCGGCGGCCAGTAGGCGTCCGGTGGGCACCAGGGTGTCGTCCACCTCGAGCAGTTGGGCGGCGTGCACGGTCAGCCGCAGATCGTCGGCCGACCCGGACCCCTCGCCGGCCGGGTTCAGGTAGGCGTGGTTGGTCAGGTTGATCGGTGTCGGGGCGGTGGAGGTGGCGGCGTACTCCATGCGCAGTTCGTCGTCGCTCAGCGTGTAGCGGACGCGGACCGACACCTCGCCGGGGAAGCCCTGGTCGCCGTCCGGGCTGGTCAACGCGAACTCGACGCTGCCCGGAGCGACGTCGCTGATGCCCCACAGCCGGCGGGCGAAGCCGTCCGGTCCGCCGTGGAGGGTGTTGCCGTTCTCGTTGGTGGCGAGTCGATACTCGGTGCCGTCCAGGATGAACCGGCCGCCGCCGATCCGGTTCGCGAAGCGGCCGATGGTCAGTCCGAGGCCGAACATCGAGTCGGCGTAGCCGGCCGCGTCCGGGTGCGCCAGGACGACATCGCGGCCGTCGACGATCACCCGGTGGACGGCGGCCCCGACGCTCACCAGATCGACGGCGATGGCGCCGGACTCGAGTCGGACCCGTTCGACCGTGGTGCCGGCGACGCCGCCGAAGTCGTGACGGGTCGGCATGGCGGCGGTGGAGTTCACGAGATGCCCCTCTAGGTCAGGAAGATTGTCGGCCACGTCGGATTGTGCCCGTGAATGAGCACCAGGAACACCACCAGGTCGAACAGCAGGTGGACGGTGATCACATAGGCCAGGTTCTTGGTGAGTTGGAAGATCGCGCCCTGCACCAGTGCGAACGGAATGGTCAGCAGCGGTCCCCAGGCCTGATAGCCGAGTTCCCACAGGAACGAGACGAAAACCATCGCCTGCAACAGATTGGCTTGCCACAAGGGGAAATGCCGACGGTAGAGGGCGAAGACGGTGCAGATGAAGAACAACTCGTCCCAGATGCCGACCGCGTTCACCCCGACGAACAGCCGGGCGATCTCGCCGGGCGTGTGCACGGCCGGCCAATTCCGGTAGACGCCGGTGCTCAGGAAGTACCACGGCAGGATCAGGTAGCCGGCGACGACCACGACCGCCAGATAGCTCCACTGCGCCCGGTTCCAGCGCCAGCCACCCCACGGAAAAACGATCGGTTCGCGGCGGAACACCCAGCGGACCAGCAGGTACGGCACCAAGAGGGCTCCCGACAACACCAGCGTGAACCGCACCATGCCGGCGTCGCTGAGGTCGGCGGCCAGATCGGAGAGGCTCAGCACGGCGACGCCGGACGCCACCGCGGTCAGGTCGGGCAGCAGCCCGACGGAGCGGTTCGTGGCGTCGCACCACCAGGCCGCCAAGAGACCGAGCGCGAGGCCGACTGCGCCGAGCAAGGGTGCACGCACGACCAGCAGGGCGATCGCGGCGAGTCCCAGCAACGCGGCGGGCAGCAGCGCCCACCCCGACGCCTCGGCGGCGGAACCTTCGGCGTGCATGCGGCGAGTCTTCCATGCGCGGCCGACCGGACCAGCACGGATGCGCTCAGGAGCGACGCCTGCCTTCTCGAAGCAGGCGCACCGACTCCTCGACGCGACGCTTCCGGGTGTCGGCGCGCTTGGCGTCCGAGACCCAGGCGGCGAACTCCTTGCGGGCGGTGTAGGGCAACGTCTCGAAGAAGGTGGATGCCGCGGCATCGGCCGCCAGTGCGGCCGCCAAGTCATCGGGGACCTGCACCTCGCGCGGGGTGTCGTCGACGGTGATGGTGGCATCGAGCAGTTGACCGATCTCGACGCCGAGCGCCGCGCGAGCCGCCTTGCTCATGCCGATCAGGTTCTCGCCGCCCATCACCGCCAACCGGAGCGCGGCCTCACGCTCGCCGATCCGGACCCGCACGGCCGCCCGCTTGCCGCCGTCCAGTTCGGCGACCTCGTCGTCGGACAGCAGCAGTGCGCCGGCCGGTCCGCGCGCTTCCAGCGTCCGGCTGATTCGCAGTGTTCCCATGTGCTCAGCCTGCCAGAGCCCGCCCCACCCAACGCGCGCGGAACTACGTGGGGCGCGCTGAACTCGGCGAGCCCCACGTAGTTCGGCGTGCGGGGGGCGACCGACCGGGGGTAGCGGCGCCGACGGTGCGTGCTGGGACACTGAGCCCATGGCACAACCGGTGCAGCAGGTGGAGGTCGAGGGTCGCCTGGTCAAGGTGACGAACCTCGACAAGGTGCTGTACCCCGAAACCGGCACCACCAAGGGTGAGGTGATCGCCTACTACCAGGCGGTCGCGTCCGTTTTCCTGCCGCATGCCCGGCGGCGTCCGGCGACCCGGAAGCGGTGGCCGAACGGTGTCGGCACGCCGCAACACCCGCAGAAACCCTTCTTTCACAAGAACCTGGACGCCAAGTCGACGCCCGAGTGGGTGCACACCTTCGTCATCGAACACAGCGAGGGCGACAACCTCTACCCGTTGATCGACGACGCGGCCACCCTGGTCTGGCTCGCCCAGCTAGCCGCCCTGGAACTCCACGTGCCGCAGTGGACGGTGCGCGACGACCGAGCGCGGCCACCCAACCGGCTGGTGATCGACCTCGACCCCGGCGAGGGTGCCGGCATCGAAGAGTGCGTCGAGGTCGCCCAGTTGCTCCGCGAGGTGCTGGACGGGGTCGGCTTTCCGTCGGTGCCGGTGACCAGCGGGAGCAAGGGAATCCATCTCTACGCCGCCCTGGACGGTTCGATGTCGTCCCACGAGGCGTCCGGCTGGGCGCGGGAGCTGGCCCGCTCGCTGGAGGTGATGCACCCGAACCTCGTGGTCAGCGACATGAAGAAGACGCTCCGCGCGGGCAAGGTGCTGCTGGACTGGAGCCAGAACAGCTCGGCCAAGACCACCATCGCGCCCTACTCGCTACGCGGCCGGGCACGTCCGACGGTGGCGACTCCGCGAAACTGGGACGAATTGGATTCCGGCCTGCGACAGTTGGAGTTTCGCGAGGTGCTGGAGCGGATCCAGAGCCTCGGCGACCCGATGGCCGTGCTGGACGCTCCGTCGGTCGAGCCGGCTTCGGCAAGCTCGACCAACCAGACCCCGGTGCGCTCGTCGGTCGAACTCGCCGAGAGCCCTTCCGACCAGGTTTCGACACCCTCAACCAGCGAGAAGTCGCCACGTTCAACCGACGAATCCGGCCCCGACCGGTTGACCACCTACCGCTCCATGCGCGACGCCGACCGGACGCCCGAGCCGGTGCCGGAGGCGTCCCCGCAGCCCCGCGACGCGGGCAACTCGTTCGTCATCCAGGAGCACCACGCACGGCGACTGCACTACGACTTCCGGTTGGAGCACGACGGCGTCCTGGTGTCCTGGGCGGTTCCGAAGGGTCCGCCGACCGATCCGGCGGTGAACCATCTGGCGGTGCAGACAGAGGATCACCCGCTGGAGTACGGCAGCTTCGAGGGCGACATCCCGCGCGGCGAGTACGGCGGCGGCAACGTTCGGATCTGGGATGCCGGCAGCTTCGAGTTGGAGAAGTGGCGCGACGGCAAGGAGGTCATCGCCACCCTCACCGGCCGCCCCGACGGCGGACTCGGTGGACAGCCGCGACGGTTCGCCCTGCTGCACACCCGGATGGGCGGCGATGAGAAGAACTGGCTGATCCACCTCATGGCGCCGGCGGCGGAGAGCGCCTCGGCCGAGCCGGTTGACACCGGATCGGGAGTCTCGACAGGCTCGCCCGGCGATGAGGGAGGGGTCTCGACAAGCTCGACCAGCGGAGGCGCTGCCGGCGAACGCAGCGAGCTGCCCGCGATCGTGCCGATGCTCGCCATCCCTGGGACGGTGGCCGACGTCCGCGACGACGGCTGGGTCTTCGAGGTGAAGTGGGACGGCTATCGCGCGGTGGCGGCGGCGTCCGGGGGCCGGGTCAGCTTCACCAGCCGGCGCGGACTCGACCTCACCGCCGAGTTCCCCGAGCTGGCCGAACTCGGCCGATTGCTCGCCGGTCACGACGCGGTGGTGGACGGCGAGGTGGTGCTCCTCGACGACGCCGGCCGATCGAGCTTCGAAAGGCTGCAGAACCGGGCCGAACACCGTGGCGAGGCCCACTATCTCGCCTTCGACCTGCTGCACCTCGACGGGCAGTCCCTGCTGCGCCGTCCCTACACCGAGCGCCGGCGAATGCTGGAAGGCGTGCTCGATGGCGGCACCACGCGCGTCCAGCTGAGCACCCAGCTGGGCACGGACGCCGAAGAAGCCCTCGCGATCACCGCCGAGCTCGGCCTCGAGGGTGTCGTCGCCAAGCGCGCCGACAGCGTGTATCAGCCCGGACGCCGTGCCCACACCTGGGTGAAGATCAAGCACATCCTCACCCAGGAAGTGGTGGTCATCGGCTGGCTGCCCGGCGAGAACGCCCGCTCCCGGACCTTCGGTGCGCTGCTGATGGCGGTGCCCGGCCGCGACGGGTTGACCTACGTGGGCCGCGTCGGTTCCGGCTTCAGCGACAAGGACCTCGAGGACACCGCCGTCGTGCTCGCCGAGATCGAGACACCCAGCACGCCGGTCGACGACGTCCCGGCGGTCGAACGCAAGACCGCGCACTGGGTCGAGCCGGTGCTGGTCGGCGAGGTGAGCTACGGGGTCTGGACCCAGGCCGGACGCCTCCGCATGCCGGTGTGGCGCGGATGGCGTCCGGACAAGACCCCCGAAGACATCACCCTGCCTACCGACGACTGACCGTCACCCCTCGCCGTCGCCCCAGGCCGGCCACGGCTCGCCATCGGCCAGCGCGTTCAACTCGTAGGAGCCCTTCCCGTCGATGCTCTCGCGGATGATGTCGGCGTGGCCGGCATGCCGGGCAACCTCGGTCGCGATGTGCAACAGCACCCAGCGCACCTCCCAATGGGTCAGATCGGCGGGGAACCACGGCGCTTCCGGTACGGGAACGGCAGCGTCGAGCGGGATGTCGCCGGCCGCGATCCGGTCGAGCAGCGCGCCGAAACCGGCCGTTCGTCGATCGAACTCGGCGAGCAGCTGCTCGCCGGAGTGAGTCTCGACCGACTCGACCTCACCCTCGGTGCTGCCTTCGACATAGTCGGCGGGCCCGCCCACCGACGCCTCGATGCCGACGCCGTACTGCTCGACGACCAGGCCGACGTGGTCCACCAGGGCGGCGAGGGTGAACTCGCTGACTGTGGAACGCTGGTGCCACTGGTCGTCGGCCAGGCCGTGAGTGGTGTTGCGGACCTGCGCCAGTTGATTGCGGACGAAGCTGCCGACCACGCCGGCCTCGCCGTGTGCGTTCGGGGTGAGGAATGCCATCTGAGTGCTCCCTGGGTGAGGTGTTCATTTGCTGACGTCCCTAGTCTTTCCGTTGAATAGGACAGTATTTGTCCGCTTGTTGATGAGATCATGGAGTCATGTCCACCGACACCACCGAGCGGGCCCTGCGGGTGCTCGGCCTGTTGCAGGCGCGGCCCGGCTGGACGGCGCCCGAGCTGGCCAGCGACCTGGCGGTCACCACGCGGACCGTGCGCCGCGACATTGACCGGTTGCGGCAGCTGGGCTATGCGATCGAGGCCGACCGGGGCGCCGCCGGCGGATACCGGCTGGCGCGAGGGCGAGCCGTGCCGCCGTTGTTGTTCACCGAGGACGAGGCGGTCGCGGTCGGCGTCGCGCTGCAGCGGGCGGCCGCGTTGGCCTCGGGGCCGGACGCCGAGGCGGCGGTCGGCGCGTTGGTGAAGCTCGACGGTGCGCTGCCGGGCCCGCTGCGGGAACGCCTGCGCGACCTCCGCAGCTTCGTCAGCCACACCGGCCGCGGCACCGCGACCGTGCCCGCCGAACTGCTGACCCGGATCGCCGCAGCCATCCGGGGCCGTAGCAGGCTGCGTTTCGGCTACCCGCCCTCGCGGTCGGCCGAGGCGCTGGCGCATCGCAGGGTCGAGCCCTACCGGCTGGTGGCGTCCGAGCATGGCTGGTATCTGTCGGCCTTCGACCTCGATCGTGCCGACTGGCGCCTGTTCCGGCTCGATCGGATGACCGAGGTGACCGTGTCGACGCTTGGTTTCCGGGCCCGGCCCGACGCGCCCGACCCCGTCGAGCGATTGCGGAGGATCTCTTCGGACAACTTTCCGTTCGCGGTGCTGGTGCACATCGACGCCCCGTTGGAGACGGTCAGCGAATGGTTCGGGCCCTACCGCTCGGTGCTGAGCGCGATCGATGAGAGTACGACCGAGTTGCGCACCGGAGCGGAGCGCGCCGAACACGTGCCGAGCTGGTTGTCCGACCTGCCGGTGTCCTACCGGGTGATCGGCGACGACGCCGTCCGGGCCGCGTTCGCCCAGGCGGCGGACCGGATGCGAGCGGCACTGTGAGGGATGCCGCCGGGGTGGTTCGCCGGCGCCGGCCGGTGCACCGGCGTTCCCGCCATGGCGGTGTTCACGCCGGACGGGACCGGGCCGCCCACCCCGATGGGTGACCGCTGGTGGCGGCCGCTTGTCCGTGGGCGGGCGGCTGGCATGCTGGCAGGCATGCCGATGGTCACCCTGCTGTGCGGGCCCGCCGGAGCGGGCAAGACGACCTATGCCCGGAAGCTGGAGCGGCGCGGCGCCGTCCGGCTGTCGATGGATGAGGCGGTCTGGGACGACGGCTGGCGTCAGGACGAGCCGCCGCGGGAACGCCTTGACGCGCTCTACTCCGGCCTGCGGACGGCGCTCGTCGACGCGGTCAACGGCGGCTCGGACGTCGTGGTCGACCTCTCGCTGGCCGAGCGGTCGGTGCGCGACGAGTGGCGCAGCCTGTGCGCGTCGACCGGCGTCGACCATGAGCTGCTGGTCTTCACCGCACCCTTCGAGGTGCTGTGGCAGCGGGTCAAGCGGCGCAACGACGAAGAGGAGGCCAACGCCGTCCGGCTGACCGAGTCGCGGCTGCGGCTCTACGTGGACGGCTTCGACTGGCCCGCAGACGACGAGGACGCGCGGGTGATCCTCACCACTGACTGACCGGCGGTTCGCTCAGCCCTGTTGCGACCAGCCGTCCGGGACGGAGACGTTGAACATCCACTCGATGCCGTACTTGTCCTTGACCAGACCGTAGATGTCGCCCCAGACCTGCTTCTCCAGCGGCATGCCGACGCTGCCGTCGGCGGCCAGTGCCTCGAACCAGCCCTGCATCGTGGCGAGGTCGTCGCCAAAGAACGAACAGTAGACGCGGGTGCCGCCCCAGGTCTGCTCGGCGCCGGGCATGGCGTCGGAGGCAGAGATGCTCAGCCCGTCGTTGATCTGCAGGTTGCCGTGCATCAGGCCGTCGTCGGGCATGTCGGCCATGCCGAAGTCGGCGTAGCCGAACAGCTGCAGCTCGCCTCCGAAAATGCCGTGGTAGTAGGTCATCGCCTCGCGGCCGTTGCCGGCGAAGTTCAGGTACGGGCTGAGTGTGATTGCCATGGTGGACTCTCCTGTCGGTTTGGTTGATGTCTTCGATGTCACAGCACGATGTATTGCCGGCCATCGATCAGCTCGCGGGCGGCGTCGAGGTGGCCGGCGTGGACGGCGGTCTCGACCAGGACATGCACCACGACGCTGCGCAGGTCGGGGAAGGACAGCCCGGCGGCCGGCCACCAGTCCTCGGGACTCTTCGGCGGCGAGTCGAGCGGCGTCGCTTCTATCAGGTCATCGGAGGCGGCGCTCGTGAACCGGTAGTCGGCGATCACCCGCTCGGCGGACTCATCCGCCCCGACCCGCCAATCGCCGTTGTCGCCCTCGGGCCAGAAGTCGAGCGGTGCGCCGCCCATCACGACCTCGAACCAGTACCGCTCATCGGACAGCGTCAGATGTCGCACCAGCCCCAGAGCACTCCAACCCGAGGGCAGCGCCGGCGTGCGCAGCTGTGCGTCGTCCAAGCCTTCGAGCTGATCGAGAATGTGCCGGCGCTGGCCGCGTAGGCGGCCGAGCAGAAGGTTGCGTTCCGCGGCGTCCGAACTCATGGGCACAGCCTGGCCGCCGGCTCCGACACTTTTGTGCGGTGCACCCACACATTCGCCTCCCGGCCTAAAGTAAACGGTGTCAACATTCGGTTCCTGAAACCGTAGGCGGTGCGGATGGGTCAGGCAACCCCCAAGGGGCGGTACCACCATGGCGAACTGCGGACCGCGCTGGTGCGGGCGGGCTACGAGCTGGCCGTCGAGAAGGGGCCGGACGCGGTCACGCTGCGAGCGGCCACCCGGCGGGCCGGGGTCAGCCCGGCCGCCGCCTACCGCCACTTCGCCGGCCTGGAGGAGCTTCGGGTGGCGATCGGACTGCGGTCGTTGCGCGAGCTGGCCCGGACCATCGAGGCGCATCAGGCGAGGGTCGGGGTCAGCGATCCGGTGATGCGGGCCCGGGCCATGCTGGAGGCGATCGGTGACGGTTACCTGGCCTTCGCCCTCGACGAGCCCCGGGCCTTCCGGATCGGACTGCACGGTCTGCTCGGCATGGAGCACGCCGAACTGGCCGACGGAGCGGGTGCAGCCGGCCGGACGCCGTTCCAACTGCTCACCGATGCGCTCGCTGCCCTCGCCGCGGTCGGCGCATTGCCGGCGCGGAATGTCGAACCGGCGGCCCTGCTGTGCTGGTCGAGCGTGCACGGCTTCGCCTCCCTGGCGACCCAGGGTCCGCTGCGAGGGGCGCCACGCGAACTCCGCGACGCGATGGCCCGGCGTCTGGTCCGCGATGTGGTGGACGGCGTCCTCGCTGTGCGCAGCCCGGATGGCGAGGACGAAGAGAGTTCAGCGTGACGGTGATCGGAGGACTTGGGACGGTAGGGCGCCGAGCGGGTGGCAGACTGCCCAGGTGGTCGAGTTCGACTTCTCCGGAACGGTGATTCAGTGGCGCGGGCCGGCGCCGTACCACTTCATCGCGCTGCCCGACTGGGTGACCGAGCAGGTCGCGGTGGTCGCCCGGGCGCTGACCTACGGTTGGGGGATGATCCCGGTCGAGGTGACCGTCGGCGGGACCACCTGGACCACATCGCTGTTCCCGCGCCAGGGCGGCTACCTGCTGCCGGTCAAGGACGCCGTCCGCGCCGCGGAGAAGATCGCGGTGGGCCAGGTGGCCGACGTCACACTCCGACTCCGGGGGCTGTGAGCGACGCCGCTCAGAGTTGCTTACGGACGATCAGCCGGCGGTGTCCGTTGACCGTGTACCCGGTGTCGCCGACCACCGCGAAACCTGCATCGGTGAACCAGTCCACCAGCCCCGCGGACGCCTGGGTCCGGTCGATGGCGGCGCCCGCGGCGTCGACCGGATAGGCGACGATCGCCGACGCGCCCCGCCCGGCGGCGTAGCCGACCGCGCCGGCCAGCAGTGCGCGGGCGACACCGCGGCGTCCGCACCCGGCACGCACCCGGAAACAGGTCAGCGCCCACGGGTCGTCCGGGTCGCGGGGGAAGTGCTTGTCGCCGAGTCCGTCCAGTTCGCTGCGCGGGGCGATCGCGGCCCAGCCGACCACTTGGTCCCCGTCGTAGGCGAGGACGCCGGGCGCCCGTCCGCGGCGTCCGCACAGCCGGCGCAGTTCCTCGCCCCGGTGCGGCTGCCGCAGTGCGTCGTTCTGCGCCGGCGGCAGCCGGTAGCTGAGGCACCAGCAGCCCTGTGCGCCCGCTCGCTTCGGGGCGAGGATGGCGGCCGCGTCATCGAACCGGGCGGCGGTCGCAGGGTGGATCTGCACGGTCATGGGGCGACGCTACCCCCAGGGCCCTCCCTAACTAATTCGGGCCTCTCGTCGACGGGAGGCCTGAACTAGTTAGGGAGGGTTCTGCTGGGCCGGGGTGGTGGCTGGGCCGAGTGTGATGTCGCATTCCTGCTAGGTCTGGTGGCTGCCGACGACCATGATGGAGGCATGATTCCGAGTCGTGAGGTGTGCTTGCGGGCGGTCGCCAGCCGCGATGCTCGCTTCGACGGCGAGTTCTTCACCGCCGTCGCCACCACGGGCATCTATTGCCGACCGAGTTGTCCGGCGCTCACCCCGCGTCCGGAGAACACCGCGTTCTACCCGACCGCTGCCGCCGCCCAGGACGCCGGGTTCCGGGCCTGCCGCCGCTGCCGTCCCGACACCGTGCCCGGGTCTGCGGCGTGGGACGTCCGGGCCGACACGGTGGCGCGGGCGATGCGGCTGATCGGCGACGGGCTGGTCGACCGCGAGGGCGTTTCCGGCCTGGCACAACGGCTGGGGTACTCGGTGCGGCAGTTGCAGCGAGCGCTCGCCGCCGAACTCGGGGCGACCCCGCTGGCGCTGGCCCGCGCCCAGCGCGCGCATACCGCCCGGGTGCTGCTCGAGACGACGTCGATGCGGCTGGGCGAGGTGGCTTTCGCCGCCGGCTTCGGTTCGGTCCGGTCGTTCAACGACGCCATCCGTGCCGCCTACGACCTGACCCCGGGCGGGTTGCGGGCCCGGCTGCGACGCACCCCCAGCCCCCGGGCGCAGCTGGGTGCCGTCGAGCTGCGGATGCCGTTCAGGCGTCCGTTCGAGCCGAGCAACCTGTTCGGGCATCTGCTGGCCACCGCTGTGCCGGGAGTGGAGGAGTGGCGCGACGGCGCATATCGCAGAACCCTCGCACTGCCGCACGGCCCAGGCATCGCAGCGCTCGCTCCGCGTCCCGACCACGTCGCGGCCACCCTGTGGCTCACCGACCCCAGGGACCTGACCCCGGCCATCGGACGCTGCCGCCGCCTGCTCGATCTGGACGCCGACCCGGTCGCGGTCGTCGATGCACTCGGCGGTGACCCGCTGCTCGCACCGTTGGTGGCCGCAGCCCCGGGACGCCGCATCCCGCGCAGCCCGGACGGCACCGAGCTCGCCCTGCGGATCGTGCTGGGACAGCAGGTGTCCACCGCCGCCGCCCGGACCCAGACCGGACGCCTGGTGCAGCGGCTCGGTGAACCGATCAGCGATCCGGCCGGCGGCCTCACCCATCTATTCCCCACCGCGGACGCCGTCGCGCGCTTGGCGGCGGACGACATCCCCGGCCCGGCGGCCCGGGCGGAGACCCTCACCGGCCTGGCCCGCGCACTCGCCGACGGACGACTCGACCTGAGCGAGAGCGCCGATCGAAGCGACGCGGGCGAGTTCCTCGTCGGGCTGCGCGGCATCGGAGAGTGGAGCGTCGAAATGATCGCCATGCGCGCGCTCGGCGATCCGGACGCCTTCCCGGCCGGCGACCTCGGCGTCGTCCGCGCGGCCCGCGAACTCGGGCTGACGACCGGCGCGCAACTCGGCGCCGCCGCCGCGCGCTGGCGTCCATGGCGTAGCTACGCCACCCAGTACCTGTGGTCACTGCTGGACCACCCGATCAACCGAGTCCCGGAGGCATCATGAACATCACCACGCTCGACGTCACGCCGGTCGGCCCGGTCTGGGTCGCGGTCGACGAAGCGGGTGCGGTCACCGCCGTGCAGTTCGGAGAGCCCGATGTCCCGGCGGCGCCCTCCGCCGCGTCGGAGGCGGCCGCCGCCCAGTTGCGGGAGTACTTCGCCGGCGATCGCGTCGACTTCGACCTGGTGCTGGCGGCGTCCGGGACGCTGTTCCAGCACCGGGTCTGGGCCGCGCTGTGCGAGATTCCATACGGTCAGACGTGGAGCTATGGCGAGCTGGCCGCCCACATCGGACAACCGACCGCGTCGCGGGCGGTCGGGCTGGCGAACGGACGCAACCCGATCGCGATCGTGGTGCCCTGCCACCGGGTGATCGGTGCGTCGGGCACATTGACCGGCTATGCCGGCGGGATGGGGCGGAAGCGCTGGCTGCTCGATCACGAGCGGACGGCGCAGCCGACGCTGACCTGAGGCTCCGCAACGGCGACGCGGTGATTGCACTAGACGACGCCGGCCAGGAGTGCGGCGCACTCCCGCTGCAGCCGCTCCGGGGCGTCGACATCGCCGCGCAGGAAGCTGATCAACTCGTTCTGGAAGAGGCCGTCCACCAGGGCGTAGACGAAGGCGGGCTCGAGCCGGGGCCGGCTGCCGCGCAACTCGCCGTACCGCGCCACGATCGAACAGACCATCTCCAGCAGCAACGCGTCGATGCGCACGATCGTCTCCTCGAACCCGCGGCCGAAGAGCGACTGGATGCGTAGGTCGTACCAGAGGCGGTGCAGTGCCGCGTCCTCGCGCAGCGTGTCAGCCATCCGCTCGCCCACGCGAGCGGCCAGCTCGTCGCAGTCCGCCGCCGTCGCGACGATCTCGTCGTAGCGGCGCGCACAGGTCGACTTGAAGGCCCACACGGCTTCCGCGATCAGGTCGTCCTTGTCGTCGAAGTAGTAGTGGAGCGAGCCGTGCGACAGCGCCGAGTGGTGCGCGATCTCGCGCAGCCCGGTGCCTGCGAAACCATGTTCGGCGAGCGCCTCCAAGGCGGATTGGGCAAGCATCGTTCGGCGGGCGGAGAATTTGTTCCCGTGGGCTCGCGCGGCCCGCGCCGTAGTCGTAGTCATCAGCACCTCACTAACGCCGAGAATCTTACTCCCACTCAAGCAACTGTGGTGAATAGAGGTGGACAGCCGTCCAGGAAAGATTTGACGAGTGTCCAGGAATCTGGTGCACTAGTGATAGCTGCTTTTCGGCCCCCCATCCGATAAGTATGCGTCCGGGCCAAGGAATCCCCCCGATAGCTGAGGCTCGGACCGAGTGGTTTCGACCAGGTTTCCTGGTTAACCGCAACCGCAGTGCCCTGCGGGATGAAGGGCGGACGCGTTAAGCGTCCGCCCTTCATTCACGTCTGCAAGCTGCTTCTCCCGGGTGAGCGGGCCTCCTGGGTATGGCTGGCTGGCCCGCCGGTGGCTGTCCTTAGGCGTCGCCCGAGGGCGCCGCCTTTCCACCTTCGGCGGACCGCCGTGGGACTTGGCGGTGGGCAGCCAACCCCGGTCGCGTCCGAGTCCGGCAATTCTTCCCCCGCTCAATAAATGTCCGGCCGTGCCCGCCTGTGGATCGCTGGCAACCCGTCGGTGTTGCTGAGTCGCGTCGCTGGTGAATTCTGAGGATGGCTAACTGATAAGTCAGCAGATTGTCGGCCGCCGGTGGCGAATTCCGTTGACAAGCGGGCCGCTGTGGTGCCGGGTGCACGCGGTGATGCCGCACGTGCTAGTGGCATTAGGGGTTCTTCGGTGGAGAAATCCGCAATGTTGAAATCGTTCGGCATCCAGTGCGCGGCGGTAGCCTGAGGGAATGCTTACCGCCGTGCACGCGATGATCTATTCGGACGATCCGCCGGCCACCCGGGCGTTCCTGGTCGACGTGCTGCGCTGGCCGTTCGTCTCCGAGGGCGGCGAGGGTGACGCAGGCATCGGCGGCGCGGGCACCGGTGGCACCGACCCTGCCGAATGGCTGATCTTCCGAAGTGGTCCCAGCGAGGTGGGCGTGCATCCCACCAGCGGCGTCCACCGAGGCAAGGCGTGGACGGCGCCGCGACAGCACAGCGTTGCCCTGATCTGCGACGAACTGGACGCCACCATCGCGGAACTGCGCGGGCGCGGCGCCCGGTTCAGCGGCGAGCCCGCGGAACTCGGCTTCGGCCGCGGTGTCCAGCTCCAGGTGCCCGGCGCGGACGACCTGCTGCTGTACGAGGCGCGTCACGCGCTCGCCCACTCACTGCCCGCAGCCGGACCCGCCCGGGCCCCGGTCACCGAGAGCGTCGGCGATTATTCCTGACCGCTATCGCCGAGCTGAGCGCGGTCGCGAAGCCGCACCAGGCCGCGTAGGCCGCCAGCGTCGCCGCCTTGCCCGGCCCGTACGGGGCGGCTCGCCTGGCCAGATCGGCGCTGCTGAGCGCGAGCAGTGCGGCGACCGCGGCGGCCGCGGCGGGCGCATGACCGCGGAAGAACACCCCGCTCCAGGATGCGTTCAGCGCCAGATTGGCCGCCAACGCCTGCTGGAATCGGTCGGCGTCGTCGTCGCGGCCGGCCTCGCGGGCGTCCGCGATGGTGGCCGCCGCCGACGTGGTGATCAGCGCGTACAGCGACGTCCAGACAGGGGCGAACGCGGACGCCGGCGGCTGGAACGAGGGCTTGCTCAGCCGCCGGTACCAGCCGCTGCCCGGGTCGGTCAGCAGCCCGCCGGCCATCGCCGTGGCGCCGACCGCCGCGGCCACGCTGCCGAGGCTATGGATCCACAGCCGGGGGTCGACGTCGCGCAGCGCGCGGGTGATCGCCGTGTCGAAGTCGGTCGGGCCGCCCAGCGGCACGCCCATCGCCCGCTCGGCGTCGAACTCGTCGCGGACGGCGTCGTGCATCAGTGAGCCGACCAGCGGCCTGGCGACACCCGAGGCGATCGGGGTGACCAACCCGACCCACAGGCTGGCCAGCTTCGGGGTGAGCACCGGCACGGTGACGATCAGCCGGGGATTCAGCCCGGCCAGGCCGGCGTAGCGCTGCATCATCTCGCGGTAGCTCAGCACGTCCGGCCCGCCCAGGTCGAAGCTGCGGTTGACCTCGTCCGGCAACTCGGCGGCCCGGACCAGGTAGTGCAGCGCGTCGTCGACGGCGATCGGCTGAATGAAGCTGTCCAGCCATTTCGGCGCGATCATCGCCGGCAGGCGCTCGGTGAGATGCCGCAGCATGTCAAACGACGCCGAGCCCGCGCCGAGCACGGTGCCGGCCTGCAGCACCGCCGTCGGCACGCCCGAACCGAGCAGGATTTCGCCGACCTCGACGCGTGAGCCCAGGTGCGGCGACAGTTCCCCGCTCGGGTGCAGCCCCGAGAGGTAGACGATCCGGCGCACGCCGGCCGTCCGGGCCGCCGCGGCGAAGCGGGTGGCGAGGGCTCGGTCCCGGGCGACGAAGTCACCCCGTCCGTCCATCGAATGCAGCAGGTAGTAGGCGACCTCGACGCCTTCCAGGACCACCGCGAGGGCGAGATCGTCGGTGGCGTCGCCGCGGCTCACCTCGACCCGGTCCCGCCAGGCTTGCGGCAGCCGGTCGGGGTTTCGGCTCAGCACCCGGACCTCGTGGCCGGCATCGAGCAATCGCGGAACGAGGTGCGAACCGATGTAGCCGGTCGCGCCGGTGACCAGGGTCTTCACGTCAGCTCCCCACGTCCAGTGCCCAGGGCAGGCCCAGCAGCATGCCGAGCGACCAGGTTAGGTGGGTGACGATCGGCCCCGATACACCCCCTGTGGCGCGACGCTGCAGGCCGGTCACCACGCCCAGCGCCACGGCGGCGAGGACCAGCAGCGGCACCCCGGACGGCATCGTCGCCAGCGCGTAGACCGCGGTGCTGACGGCAACCCGCCACCGGGTCAGGGCGGCGAACACCGCGCCGCGGAAGAACAGCTCCTCGGCGACGCCGTTGAGCGCGGTGATGGCCGCCACGATCGGCAGTGCGCCGTAGCCGGCATGGGCGAGCAGCACGTCCACCGGCCCGCGCAGCCAGGGGAGCCGTCCGACCACCAGGGCGCCGGCCAGGAAGACCGCCAGCAGCGCCCCGCCCAGGATCAGCCCCTGCAGCACGGCCCTGCTGGTGCCGCCGGACCGGGTCCGGCCGTGGCCGAGCCGCAGTGGCCCGGACGCGAAGGCGCCGACCAACCAGACCACCGCGATGCCGACGGTCGCCGGGTAGAACAGCCGATCGCCGGGCCGGATGGACAGCGACCAGCCGAGGGTGGCGGCACCGGCGACCAGGGTGATGCCCGTGACGATCCACCGTCGGCGCGACGTACCGGGCCGCTCGTCCGCCCGATCGAGCAGGCTGGCCCGGACGAAGGCGCGAAGTTCGCTGAAAGGGGGCATCGGCCGGCCTAGTGGCCGCGTCCGGCCCGGAGTTCGGCCAACCGGGCCAACAGCGCGGCCAGGGCGCGAATATCGGGCACCCGGGCGGAGGCGTGGGTGTCGCGATCGCCGACCAGCACGCCCAGATCGTCGGGCCCGAGACTGGCCAGCGCGTCCTCGTCGGTGAGATCGTCGCCGGCGAACAGGACCGCCGTGGCAGCGGTGCGTTCCCGCAGCAGCCGGACGGCGGCGTCCTTGCCCTCCACCCGCGAGGCGTATTCGATGACGTCGTGGCCCGCGCGGCGTCGCCAGTCGGACGCCTCGGCGCTCATCAGCTCGTCGACCGACTGCTGCGCCGAATCGGTCGCCGCGGCATCCGCCACCCGGGTGTGCAGCGCGAATCCGAACGTCTTCGGTTCGATCCACGCCCCCTCCAGTGGCTCGACCAACGCCTCGGCGCGCCGGCGCAGGGCGTCGCGCCGAGCGATCTCGGCGCTGTCGGAGTCCCGCGGCGGCTCGCCCTCGCCGGGAATCCAGTACTCGGCGCCGTGCGAGCCGGCCAGCCACCAGGACGAATCGTCGTCGTGCTCGGTGATCACCCGCAGGTCGTGCAGCGTGCGTCCGGACACCAGCGCGAGTGTCGTGTCGGGCAGGCCCGCCAGTTCCGTGACAGCCCGGCGGGCCGCGGGCAGCAGGCGAACCCGCATCGGATCGTCGTCGAACGGGGCCAGCGTGCCGTCGACGTCCAGCGCCACCAGCAGGCGGGGCGTCCCGGCCAGCCGGTGCAGCCCCGGGTCGGCGTCGCCGACGGCGGCGGCTCGTGCGCCGCCGGTCATCACACCGGCCCTTCGCGGACGGCGGCCAGCGCGTCCAGGAACTCGCGCGACCAGTCCTCGACATCGTGCTCGAGGACCCGGCGGCGCAGCGAGCGCATGCGGCGACGCTGCTCGGCGACGGGCATCTCGACGGCCCGCATGATGGCCTCCTTGAGGCCCTCGATGTCGTGCGGGTTCACCGTGATGGCCCGGCCGAGTTCGTCATAGGCGCCGGCGAACTCGCTCAAGACCAGCACGCCATGGTTGTCGGGGCGGCTCGCCAGATACTCCTTGGCGACCAGGTTCATCCCGTCCCGCAGCGCGGTCACCAGCATCACGTCGGCGGCCAGGAAGAAGGCCACCATCTCCTCACGCGGGAACGCCTGATGCAGGTACCGGATGGCGGTGTGCCCGACGGTGTCGAAATCTCCGTTGATCCGGCCCACGGTCAGTTCGATCTCGTCGCGCAGGTGGGCGTAGGTCTCGACCCGCTCCCGGCTCGGGCTGGCGACCTGTACCAGGGTGACGTCCTCCACCGACAGCCGGCCCTCGGCCAGCAGTTCGCCGAACGCCTTCAGCCGGTGACCGATGCCCTTGGTGTAGTCGAGGCGATCGACCCCGAGCAGCACCCGGGCCGGATTGCCCAGCCCTTCGCGGATCTCCCTGGCCCTGGCCCGGATGTCCTCCCGGCCGGCCAGCTCGATGTAGGACGCCGCGTCGATCGAGATCGGGAAGGCCTTCGCCAGCGCACTCCGGGTGGTGCCGTCGGGTTGCGGTACCCGGATGCCGGACGCCCTAGTCTCGTAGTGCAGCAGGCGTCGGACGGCGCGGGCGAAGTTGCTGGCGTCCGCGACCCGTTGGAAGCCGATCACGTCGGCACCGAGCAGACCCTTGACCACCTGCCGGCGCCACGGCAGCTGCGAGTACAGGCCGTAGGCGGGGAACGGGATGTGGTGGAAGTAGCCGATGGTCAGGTCGGGCCGGCTCTCCCGCAGCATCGCCGGCACCAGCTGCAGTTGGTAGTCCTGCACCCAGACGGTGCCGTCCTTCGCGGCCGCCCCGGCCGCGGCGTCCGCGAACCGCTGGTTCACCCGCAGGTACGCCTCCCACAACGGACGGCTGTAGCGGGGCGGGGCGATCACGTCGTGGTACAGCGGCCAGATGGTGTCGTTGGAGAAGCCCTCGTAGTACAGCTCGACATCCTCGGCGCTCAGCGTCACCGGGATCAGCCGGGTGTCGTCGAAGTCGAACGGCTCCACCGCCAGGTCGGGCTTGCCGGGCCAGCCCACCCAGGCGCCGTGGGTGGTCCGCATCACCGGCTCAAGCGCGGTGACCAGGCCGCCGGGTGAACGCCGCCAGCCGCCATCGGCGTCCGAATCCACGGGAAGCCGGTTGGCGACGACGACGAAGCTCGCAGAGGTCATGTTGTTCTCCTCGGCCGGGAATCCCCAGGCTAACCCCGCGGCTCCCGCCGGAGCCCACCCGAAGGGGTTTCGGATGCCGGTTCACGATTCCGGCGCGGACGGCAGCGTGCGGCGGGCGCGGGTAGGTTGCCGGCATGCGTTATCGAGCGGTGGGTGACAGCGGACTGATGGTGTCCACGGTGGGTGTCGGGTGCAACGCCTTCGGCGCCCGGATCGACTTCGATCAAACCAAAGCGGTGGTCGAGGCGGCGTTGGACGCCGGCATCAGCCTGTTCGACACCGCCGACTCCTACGCCGACGGGGTCAGCGAGGAGTTCCTCGGCCGGGCGCTGGGCGCGCGCCGCGAGGACGTCATCGTGGCGACGAAGTTCGGCATGGGCGACCACGACGCCGAGCATTTCGGTGCCCATGGCGGGCGCCGCTACGTCCGGCGCGCGGTCGAGGCCAGCCTGCGCCGGCTGGGCACCGACTACATCGACCTCTACCAACTGCACCGCCCGGACTCGATCACGCCGATCGAGGAGACCCTGGACGCGATGAGCGACCTGGTCAGCGAGGGCAAGGTGCGCTACATCGGGTCGTCGAACCTGACCGCCTGGCAGGTGGTCGACGCCGACTGGACGGCCCGCAGCGCCGGACGGCAGCGGTTCATCTCGGCGCAGAACGAGTATTCGCTGTACAACCGGATCGCCGAGGAGGAACTGGTGCCGGCCTGTGAACGGTTCGGGATCGGACTGTTCCCCTACTTCCCGTTGGCGTACGGCCTGCTGACCGGCAAGTACCAGCGTGGCGCGGCCGCGCCCGAGGGGTCCCGGCTGGCGGCGCAGGCGAGCCGGCTGGCCGGCGCCGACTGGGACCGGATCGAGGCCCTGCAGGCATTCGCGGACGCCCGCGACCTGCCGCTGCTGACCGTCGCCATCGGCGGGCTGGCGGCCCAGCCGGCCGTTGCCAGCGTGATCAGCGGGGCCACCCGTCCCGAACAGATCACCTCGAACGTGGCGGCCGGCGAGTGGGAGCCGTCCGCGGCCGACCTCGCCGAACTCGATGAGCTGCGGCACAGCGCCGCCTTCTCGTACACGACCTTCGCGTGAACGCACCCGGACGGCGGTCGGAGCCGGCACTGCTGACACTGCACGGCGTCCGCGTGCTGGGCGGGCCGTCCACCGAAAGGATCGCCCGGCGGTTCGGGCTGCCCAGCGCCGACGTCGGTGAGCATCTGCTGGACGCCCAGGCGTACGGCTGGGTGAGCCGGCACGACTTCTTCGGCGAGACCTGGTCGCTGACAGAGCGCGGACGGCTCGAGAACGAACGACAACTGGCCGCCGAACTCGACGCCGTCGGGGGCCGCGCGACGGTTGCCGAACTGCACCAGCGGTTCCGGCCGCTGAACCGGCGCCACGGCGTGGCCTGCACCAACTGGCAGCTGCGCCCGACCCGCTGGGACCGGCACGCCGCCAACGATCACGACGATCCGGTCTGGGACGCCAAGGTACTGGTTGAGCTGGAGGCCATCGATCGCGAACTCGCCGCCCTCAACGGCGCGCTGACGGAGGTGCTGCGCCGGTTCGGCGGCTACGCCCATCGGCATCACCACGCGCTGGCGCGCGTCCGGCACGGCCGCCACCATTGGCTGGATTCGCCCGACCGGGACTCCTGCCAGCTGGTCTGGATCCAGTTCCATGAGGACCTGCTGGCCAGCCTGGGCATCCCGCGGGGCAGCGACGGCTGAGCCCAGATCCACCGATCTGCGGCCGCTGAGCGACCCAGGTGGGCGCACTGGGCTGCGCCGGGCACGCTCACCGTACGACTGAGCCTGCCGCCGGCACGCATCAGGCGAGGTGGCGACGGGTGGCGTCCAGCGCCTGCGCCACCGCGCCCACCGTCTGTGCCACCGCCTCGGCATCGGTGTCGTGGTTGCTCACCGAGAAGCGGATCACCGAGCGGCCACGCCACGAGCTGCCGCTGGGTCGCACGAGGCCCTCCACCAGCAACAACTCCAGCACCCGTTCGGTGGTGGCGTCGTCGACGATCGCGATCACCACCTGGGTGTAGACGACCTCGTTGAGCACGTCGACGCCGGGCAGGCCGCCCAGGCCGCGGGCCAGCATCTGCGCCGCGTCCACCAGGCCCTGGACCAGCCCGGTCAACCCGTCGCGGCCCAGCGCCGCCAGCGCCGCCCAGACCGGGACGCCGCGGGCCCGACGAGACAGCTCGGGCACCTTCTCATGCGGATCGGGCACCTCCGAGTGCAACAGGTAGGCCGCCGAGTGGCCGAACGCCCGCGACATCGCGCCCGGATCCGCCACGATCGCGATACCGCTGTCGTAAGGGGTGTTGAGGGTCTTGTGGGCATCGGTCGCCCACGAGTCGGCGCCGTCCATGCCGTGCGTGAGGTCGGTCAGGCCGGGAACCGCGGCGGCCCACAGGCCGAAGGCGCCGTCGACATGCACCCAGGCGGCATGGGCGCGGGCGGCGTCCACGATCTCGGTGAACGGGTCGAAGGCGCCGGAGTGGACGTTCCCGGCCTGGGTGCAGACGATGGTGGGCGCGTCGCCGGCGTCCAGGGCCCGCCGCAGCCCGGCGGCGTCCATCCGGCCCTGATCGTCGACACCGACCAGTTCGGGGGCGCCCAGACCCAGGTAGCGCAGCGCCATGTCGACCGAACTGTGGCGTTCGGTGCCGGCCAGCACCCGGATCCGCGGCGCTCCCGCGAGGCCGAGCGCGGCCTGGTCCCAGCCCATTCCGGCCAGCAGCGCGTCGCGGGCGGCCGCGAGCGCGGTGAAGTTCGCCATCGTCGCACCGGTGACGAATCCCACTCCGGCGCTCGACGGCAGGCCGAGCGCGTCGAGCACCCAGCGGGCCGCCGCGTCCTCGACCGCCACCACGCCGGGGGTGGCGTCGCGCATGCCGGCGTTCTGATCCCAGGCGCTGACCAGCCAGTCGGCGGCCAGCGCAGCCGGCAGCGTGCCGCCCATCACCCAGCCGAAGAAGCGCGGCGAGCCGATCGCGAGCAGGCCCGGCTCCACCGCGGAGGCGAGGGTGCGGACCACCTCGGCGGGGTCCCGGCCGTCGGCGGGCAACGGGCCGGCGAAGCGGGCGGTCAGCGCGTCGATGTCCTCGGCGGCCGGGACGGGGCGCGATCCGACCCCGTCCAGCCACCGCTCGGCCGCGGCGAGCGCGGCCGCCAACTCGGGACGCGGCGACCACATCTGGCCACTGTCTCCCCCGGACACCCCGGCGTCAAGAGATGCCGGGCGGCCGGAGCGCCGCGAAGCGGGGGCGTCCGTCGCGGGGCGGACCCGCTAGGGTGGCCGGTGACACGGGGTGCCGGTACCGATGCCGGCTGAGATCACACCCGCAGAACCTGCTCTCGTTAGCACGAGCGAAGGGATTCGTCTTGAGACAGCCTTCTTCCGTCACCTCCGCGACCACGCCGGCCGAGGCCTGTGCCAGCCTGCTGGAGGCCGTGCGCGCCCAGGCGCCGCTGGTGCAGTGCCTCACCAATCATGTGGTCAGCGGATTCACCGCCAACGTGCTGCTCGCCCTCGGGGCCGCGCCGGCGATGGTCGACATTCCCGACGAGGCCGGGCCGTTCGCGTCGGTGGCATCGGGCGTCCTGATCAACCTCGGCACCCTGGGCGGACGCCAACCCGAAGCGATGCGCGAGGCGGCCGCGGCGGCGCGGGCCGCCGGCACGCCGTGGGTGCTCGATCCGGTCGCCGTCGGTGCGCTGCCGGTTCGCACCGGGCTCGCCGGGGAACTGCTGTCCGCCCGTCCGGCCGTCATCCGCGGCAACGCCTCCGAGATCGCGGGGCTGGCCGGCTCGGACGCCACCGGACGCGGTGTCGACGCCACACTCACCGTCGACGCGGCGTCCGGGCCGGCCTCCGAGTTGGCCGCCCGGGTGGGTGCCGTCGTCGCCGTGTCCGGCCCGGTCGACCTGATCACGGACGGGGACGCCACGGTGCGGGTGTCCAACGGCCACGAACTGCTCACCCGGGTGACCGGCGCCGGCTGTGCGCTGGGCGCGGTGATGGCCGCTTTCGCCGCGGTCGGCGACGACCGACTGCTGACCGCGGCCGCCGCCAGCGCCGTCTACGGCCTGGCCGCCGAAGAGGCGTCCGCCGCGGCGTCCGGGCCCGGGTCGTTCGCCGTCGCGCTGCTGGATGGCCTGGCCGGACTGACGCCCACCACCGTCGCCGAGCGGGCCCGGCTGGAGGTGACTCGATGAGCCTGGATGCCGCGACCCTTTCCGTCTGTCTGGTGACCGACGCCGCTCAGTGCGTCGCCGCGGGCCGCAGTGTCGCCGCGACCGTCGCGGCCGCGGTCGCCAGCGGCGTCCGGTCGGTGCAGGTGCGGGCCAAGGACGCCTCGGCGGCGGCCTTCCTGGAGGAGGTCAGCGCGGTCGCCGAGGCGATCGCCGGGGTGCCGGGCGCGGAGGGCTGCCTGTTGATCGTCAACGACCGGGTGGATGTCGCCCTCGCCGCGCAGGCGCTCGGCGTCCGGGTCGCCGGCGTCCACATCGGCCAGAGCGATTTGCCCGCGCCGGCGGCGCGCGCCATTCTGTGGCCCGGTGCGATCATCGGGGTCAGCGCCGCGACCGCCGCCGAGATCCGCGCCGCCGAGCCCTACGCCGACTACCTCGGCATCGGACCGCTGCGCGACACCGCCACCAAACCGGACGCCGACCCGGCACTGGGGCTGCCCCGGGTCGCAGAACTCGCGGCCGCGACCCGCGTGCCGGCGGTCACCATCGGCGGCGTCCTGCCCGACGACCTGCCGGGGCTGCGCGCGTCCGGCCTGGCCGGGGTCGCCGTCGTCTCGGGCATCTGCGCCGCGCCCGATCCGGGATGGGCCGCCCGCGCCTATCTCGACCGCTGGGCGGACGAGGTGGCGGCGTGATCCGGCCGGTCCCCAACGTGCTGTCCATCGCCGGCACCGATCCCACCGGGGGCGCCGGCATCCAGGCCGACCTGAAGGCGATCGCCGCCTGTGGCGGATACGGCATGTCGGTGGTGACCGTCCTGGTCGCGCAGAACACCCGAGGCGTCCGCACCGTGCACTATCCCGACATCGAGTTCCTGCGCGCCCAGCTCGACGCGGTCAGTGACGACGTCGCCATCGATGCCGTCAAGCTCGGCATGCTGGGCAGCGTCGACGTGATCGAGGCGGTGCGCAAGTGGCTGGAGAGGGTCCGCCCCGCGACCGTGGTACTCGATCCGGTGATGGTCGCCACCAGCGGTGACCGGCTGCTGGACGCCGCGGCCGAGGCGGCGCTGCGCGAACTGGCAGGCCTGGCCGACGTGCTGACCCCCAATGTTCCCGAACTCGCCGTGCTGGCCGGCGCCGAGCCGGCCGCCGACTGGTCGGCGACCCTTGCCCAGGCCCGGGCGGTGGCCGCCTCGACCGGCGCTCTGGTGGTCGCCAAGGGCGGTCACCTGACCGAGGCCACGGTCAGCGACGCGCTGGTCGGGCCGGACGGCGTCCTCGCCCAGGTCGACCACCCGCGCCTCGCCACCCGCAACACCCACGGCACCGGCTGCTCGCTCTCCTCGGCGCTGGCCACCCGCTTCGCGATCACCGGCGACTGGCCCCGGGCCCTGACCGAGAGCACCGACTGGCTGGCCGCGGCGATCGCCCGCGCCGACGATCTCGACGTGGGCCAGGGCAACGGTCCCGTGCATCACCTGGGACCGCTGTGGGAGGTCGCCGGCGGCCCGGTTCCGGGTCCGATCACTGCCTGGTGGTGGCAACAGACGTCCGGCATTCGCGCCGAGATCGATGAACTGCCGTTCGTCCGAGCGCTCGGCGACGGCAGTCTCGGCGCGGACGCCTTTACCTGGTACCTGGCCCAGGATGCTCGCTATCTCGGCCGCTACGCCACCTCGCTCGCCGCAGCCGCTGAGTTGGCCACCGACGAGAGCGAGCGGGCCTTCTGGCTCGAATGCTCGACCTCGGCGATCGCCACCGAGCTGCAACTCCACGAGTCGTGGGTGGCTGCCGAGGTCGTCGAGCGGACCGAGCCGTCGGCGGTGACCACCGCCTACCTCGACCATTTCGACGCCGCCGAATCGACCGGTGACTACGCCGTTCTCACCGCCGCGCTATTGCCCTGCTTCTGGATCTACGCCGACGTCGGCGACGCACTGGCCACCCGCAACCGTCCCGGCCACCCCTACGCGGACTGGCTGGCGACCTATGCCGACGAGGCCTTCGCGGCGGCGACCCGCCGCGCGATCGAGGTCACCGAGGCGGCCGCGCAGCGGGCCGGCGCGAGCAGTCGTCGGGCCGCCGCCCGCGCGTTCCGGGCGTCCTGCGTCCACGAGCGAGAGTTCTTCGCGGCGCCGCTGCGGTAGCGGGCAGGCGATCGACTGGGCACGAGGCCGGGACGAGGATCGTTGGCCGAGCCTGTCGAGGCCCTCCGTCCCAGAACTCGACAACCGCGCCCGCGGCGCGAGAAATAAGGTTAGGCTCCCCTTACCAAATGCCGGCACTCCGGTTGCGCCGCGACACCAGGGGGTCCCGTGGAACCCATCCACACCACAGTCCAAGACCTGCGCGTCGACACGATGCGCGCTCGCTCCGTGTCGCTGGCCCGCCGGCTGCTCTCCGGGGCCGGACGCGCCGCGCTGGTCGCCTACGATCTCGAGCCGCTCGTCGAGGCCGGTGCGCTGTGCCACGGGATGAGCGCGACCGGTGAGCTGGTGCTGGCCTGCCTTGCCGACGACGCCGTGCCGGCGACCACATGGGAGGGCGGCAAGCTACGGGTGCGGCTCGACATCGTGAAAGAGGCGCCCGAGTCCGCGGTGCGGATCACCGCCTGCGCAGCGCACCTCCTGGGCACGCTCGAATGGCTGCCGGCCGAGGACGTCCAGGATTACCTCGCCGGGGCGGGACTCCCTCCGCAGCTGGCCGGACTGGCCACGATGGTGGGCGGCAGGCTGGGCATCGTGCGCAGCGATCGCGTGCTGGTGCACGACAGCGCCGGAGTCTCGCCGCTGTCGTTCGGCGAGGTGGCGGGGCTCCATCCCGCGGGCGGCTCGCGGCCGGGGTGCCGGAGCTTCCCCGATGCTGAGCAGGAATGGACTGCTCGCGACCTGGTAGGGCGGCTTTCGACCAGCCAGTTGGGCGGTCTGCTGGCCGCCGCCACCGCGGGTTGGGATGCCGGCGTGAAGCTGTCCAGCCGCGCCGAGATCACCTGCTCGCACACCGAGGGACAGGTGTTCTGCGTGGACATCGACCGGACCGGTCTCACCTTGATGGCGGTCACTCTGGGTCGCGCCACCGTTCACTTCCTGGCCTTCGATGAGCCCGCTGACGCACTCGACGAGCTGGCCGATCGACTCGGCCAACTCGTCGCGGTGAGTTCCGCTCAGCCGACGGAGTAGCTGAGGCAGTCGGCCGCGTCGCCGACGACGATCTCGCCGGCGGTACACAGCAGGTCGGAGTTGTGGACGCATTCGAGCCGCTTGCAGGCGCCCACCTGGCCGTTGGCCGAGGAGAGGCCGGCGCGGGCGTCCAGGTCGGTGAACGTGGTGCAGGTGGCGGTGTCGGCGCCGCCGACATTGATGGCGCCGGCGGTGCAGCCGCCGTTGTTGAAAGCGCAGGCGCTGGTGGCGCAGGACTTGACGAGGGTGAGCGAGATGGTGCTCATGATCGGAGCCTCCCTTGGTGTGGCATGGACTCGGCTATTGATCGTCACGATAGTCCCCGAAATCGGCGTCAACAAGCATTCTTAGCCTTACCTAACTCGCCTGGCATTTTGGATAGAGTGGCTTTTCAAAATATGCACGACCGAGACATGAATGCTTGTTGACTAGGGGTGATCGTCCCGGACGCTGCCGTTCCGAACGATTCGTAAGTCGCGACGATAAACGCACCGGACGTTTTTCGTAAATAAACTCTCGCAGATTCATTCGTCGTGGCCGGCGAGGGATGTTTGCGGGCGGTGCGACCGTGGTCCGCGGCGTGTCCATCCGGGTGTCGGTCGATGCCGCCTACAGGTGCAATCGGCGATGCCCGGCTATCCTGACCGCGGTGTGCCGGGAAGTCTGGTCGGCGGCGTCCTCGCCCGAGGGCGCAGTGGAGGTACTGGGAGATCCGATGGCATCAGGAACGCGCCCGCAGCCGCTCGTCCGGCTCCTCACCGACGAAGTGTCCGGCGGCATCCTGCTGTTGGTCGCGGCCGTGCTCGCCCTGGGCTGGGCCAACTCGCCCTGGTCGGACGGCTACCACGCCCTCGCCGAGACCGTGGTGGGGCCGGCCGCGTTGCACCTCGATCTCAGCCTGGCGCAGTGGGCGTCCGACGGGTTGCTGGCGATCTTCTTCTTCGTCGTGGGTGTGGAACTCAAGCACGAGCTGGCGGCCGGCAGCCTGCGGCAGCCGCGCGAGGCCGCCGTCCCGGTGCTGGCGGCTGTGGGGGGCATGATCGCGCCGGCGGTGGTCTTCGTCCTCGTGGCGACGGCCTCCGGCGAGCCCGACGCACTACACGGCTGGGCGATCCCCACCGCCACCGACATCGCGTTCGCTCTCGCCGTGCTCGCCGTGTTCGGACGCGGGCTGCCGCGCGCGCTGCGGGTGTTCCTGCTGACGCTCGCAGTGGTGGACGACCTGCTGGCCGTCGTGGTGATCGCCATCGCCTACACCGAACACATCTCCGGACCGATGCTGGCCGGCGCACTGGCTGCCGTCGCGCTGTTCGGCGTCCTGGTGAGACTGCGCTGGACGGCGTGGTGGGTGCTGCTGCCGGTGGCCGCCGTGGGTTGGGGATTCATGCACGCATGCGGGGTGCACGCCACGATCGCGGCGGTACTGATGGGGTTGCTGGTGCCACCGATCGCCATCCACGGCGAGCCCGAGCCGCGGACTCATCGCTACGACGACCTGGTCCGGCCCTGGTCGGCGGGGGTGGCCTTGCCGGTGTTCGCGTTCTTCGCCGCGGGGGTGACCCTGGTGGGGGGCGACGGGCCGGCGATGACGTCCGAGCCGGTGTTCTACGCGGTCCTGTCGGGGTTGTTGGCGGGCAAACTGATCGGCGTCCTCGGCACGACGGCGGTGGTCACCAGGTTCACGCCGTTGCGGCTGCCGGACGCCATCGGCCTGCGCGACCTGCTGCCGGTCGGGCTGCTGACCGGGATCGGGTTCACCGTCGCGCTGCTGATCGCCGAACTCTCCTTCGACGACGATGCCCATCGGGGGGCAGCGAAGGGCGGCGTGCTGGCGGCCTCGCTGCTGGCCGGCGTCCTGGGTGCGCTCGGCCTGCGCTGGGACGCGCGGCGCACCCGCGATGCCGACATGAACAGCGACGGTGCGCCCGACGTCGACACCGGGGCGATCGACTGAGCGATCAGCCGCAGCGCGAGTGACGCCTTCGGCCGCCCCTCGGTGTGGACACCGAGGTCATCGGCTGAACGCGGCGGGCCGCACCGTCACTGAGGCCTTCGCGCGCCACTCCTGCCCTGTGCAGCGGCAGTGGCACGCGATCGCGTCAGTCACCCAGCGACCTCCCGGCCGGCAGGCGCCGGGGCCTGCCCGTCAGCGCGGGGTCCAGGCGTTCTTGGTGGCGATGTCGCCGTCCAAGGCGTCGACGCCGTCCCCATCGATCCGCAGGTTGCTGGTGTACTGCCAGATCGACCAGCCGCCGTGCTTCGCCCAGGCCCCGACCCGGGGCAGGCTGCCAGGGACGCGTCCGTTGTCGTCGCCCCAGGACGCCACCCACAGCCGTGAGATGCCAGCGACCTTCGACCAGGCGTACTTTCCGCGGGACTTCTGCTCGGCCATCTCGCCGGTGAGGTAGACGTAGAGGTTGGCCCGGTAGCCGGCGGCCTTCAGCCGGCTCTTGACGGCGGTGAGGAACCGGTAGGCCTCGCCGGGATTCCAGGCACGCAGCTTCTGGGTGTAGGTCTTGCCCTTCGACTTCTTCGTGTAGGTGCCGCCAGCCTCCACGTCGATCACCAGCGGGTTGGTGCTCGATTTGGTGTAGTTGCCGTCCGCCTTCAGCACGGAGACGAATTTCGCGGCCGACTTCTCCGGGGTGTGGTTGCCGGCGAACAGATCGCCGGGGGTGGTGTCGACGCTGGTCGTCCAGCCGTTGAACCAGTAGGCGCCTTGGCGCATGCCGGCTGCCTTCACCTGGTCCGAGAGTGCGGCGTAGGCGCAGTCGCGGACGATCGGGACGGGGCCGGTGGAGCGGGTCTTGCCGGTGCAGGCGTCGGTGTAGTCCTGGTTGATCGGACGCGCGCCGCTGCCGAGCCGCAGGATGGCGAAGCCCTTCGGGCCCGCCCACTTCGCGACCACCGACGGCTTCACCCGGTACCACGGGTCGTACTGGTACGACGACAGGTCGACGCCCTGGCTGAGGCCCTTCAGCCCGAAAGCCCTGGCGGCGTCCCGGGCGGGGGTCGTGGTGGGTTGCCGCACGCCCACCGTGGCGGTCTTCGAGATCACCGAACCCTCGGCGCCAGAGACCTTCACCCGGAAGCGCGTGCCGCCGGCCCAGCTGCGGGAGCTGACCAGGTAGGAGGGCTTGGTTGCCTTCGGGATGCTCCTCCACGACCCGGACGTCGCGCGCGACTGCCAGGCGTAGGCCAGTTTGGTGCCGGATGCCTTGACCTTGAGCGTGGCGCTGGTGCCGCTGCCGTAGCGGTTGATCGTGACGCTCTTCGGCTGGGTGGTGATCGTGGTCTTCTTGGAGGGCTTCGGGGCGGCGGGGAGCGGGTCGGCGTGAGCCGGGCCGATGATGGCACCGGTCAGCAGTGTGCCGGTGAGGGCGAATGTTGCGGCGGCTGCGCCGAGAAGACGGACAGCGCGAAGTGCAGCGGTCATGATGCAAGCCTTCGGTTGGGGGGTGCTGCAAAGATAACCATTGAGTCGGGCGGCGGGGCAATTTGCGCCCTGAAGCCGGGGTTGACTCCCGCCCCTAACCGGCAGTTCGTCACGGTGTCGGCCGGCGCTCCAGCCCGTCCAGGATGATGCCGAGGCCGAGGTCGAATTCCGCAGCGAACGAATAGTCGCCGTCGACGGTGAGGGTGCCCACCAGTTCGGCGAGGTGGGGGTAGTCGCCGACCGGCATGGCGACGCCTGCCGCGAAGTCGTTGGCCCCGGTCGTCGGGTCGAAGGGCAGGTTCCGTTCGGTGAGGGCGAAGCCGTAGACGTAGGCGTCGATCACCGAGTAGGCCCGGGCCGCCATCGCGACGCTGAACCCGCCGCCGCGCAGGCAACCGATCACCGCGTCGTAGTGCCGCAGCGACGCGATGCCGGGGTTGGCGCGCGAATCGACTAGGGCCAGAGCCCAGGGATGGGCGCTGAGCACCGCACGCACCGAGGACGACCGGACGGTGATCGCCGCTCGCCAGCCCATCCCGTCCGGCGGCAGCTCGAACTGTTCGAACACCCAGTCGGCGAGGCCGTCCAGCAGGGCCGCCTTGTTGGCCACGTGGTGGTAGAGCGACATCGCCTCGACGCCGAGTTCGCGCCCGACGTTGCGCATGCTCACCGCACTCAGTCCGCCCCGGTCGGCAACGGTCGCGGCGGCTTCGATCACCCGCCGCGCGGTCAGCGGCTGCCGGTCTGTCATGGCGTCCTCCTTGTGGCCTTACGCCTCTAAGGCTAGTCTGGTCACGAAAACTTACATGCGTAAGGAGAGTGTGGTGGAAATGCAGCAGGTGCGCGTCGATCGCTACGGACCGCCGGATGCGATCGCGATCGCCGACGTTCCGGTGCCGCGTCCGGATCGCGGTGAGGTGGTGGTGCGAGTCGAAGCGGCGGGTGTGAACTCCGGGGACGCCCGGATGCGGTCCGGCCGGTTCCCGAGCGGGTTCGGGCCGCTCGCCCGGCTGGCGATCGGGCTGCGCGGGCCCCGTGCCGGGGTGCTGGGCTCGACCTTCTCCGGGGTGGTGGCCGAGGTCGGCGACGGGGTGGACGAACTGGCGCACGGCGACGAGGTGGCCGGCATGACGGGGGTCCGGGTGGGCTGTCACGCCGAGTTCGCGGTCGTTCCGGCGGGCGTCGCGGTGCGCAAGCCGGCCGCCCTCAGCCACGCGGACGCCGCCGGCGTCCTGTTCGGCGGGACCACGGCCCTGCACTTCCTGCGCGATCGGGTGGCGATGCCGCGGGGCGCCACCGTGCTGGTCAACGGGGCGTCAGGTTCTGTGGGTTCGGCGGCCGTCCAGATCGCCACCATCCTGGGTGGAACGGTGACCGCGGTCTGCTCCGAAGCGAACCGGGAGCTGGTGACCCGGTTGGGTGCCCAGCGCTGGATCGACTACACCCGAACCCCGATCGAGGCCCTTGATGAGCGGTTCGACGTGGTGTTTGACGCGGTCGGGAACCTGTCGCGGTCGGACGGGCTGCGGCTGCGCGCACCGGGCGGCGCGCTGGTGCTGGCGGTGGCCGGCCTGTTCGACACGGTGCGCGGCGGCCGGGGCGTGTACACCGGGTCGGCCAGCGAGCGGGTCGAGAACGTCGCCCAGCTGCTCGAGTGGGCCGCCGCGGGGCGGCTCGACCCCGTGGTGACGGTGGTCGGTGGGCTGTCGGCGCTGCCCGACGCGTATCGGCTGATCGACGGCGGCCACAAGGTCGGCAACCTGGTGGTGCTGCCCGGCTCTCACCAGGCGGGGTGAGGCCAAGGCCGGCAGCGACGGCCGACGGCGTCTCGGTTCAGTCGGCCGGGTACGCGGTCACCGTATCGCGGCTAGTCGGACGCCGCCCGCCCCGCACTCGCCGAACTACTTACCGCTCGCCGAGTTCGGCGAGCCCTGAATAGTCCGGCGAGCGGTCAGCCGGACCGGCGCTCCGACCCGGTCGTTCGGGGCGGACGCGCGACCGTGCGGTGGACGGCCTCGTCGACCACGGCGCTCAGGGATCCGGACGCCCGGAAGACTGCCCGCTGACGGTCTGCGCCGGTCCCGTCCCGGAGGAGGCGGTCGACCCCGTCGAGCACCAGTGGAAGGTCGCCTGTGGACTCCAGTGCGTGGCGGACGTCGTTGACCAGCGAGTTCACCGCGTCCCGGGCCGGGACGACGCGCCGGCTGGACGGGTCGAGCAGGCCGTCGGTGAGGCCGGAGCGGGCGGCACGCCAGGTGGCCGCTCGCTGCCACTGCGAAGGCAGTGCGTCCGGGGGGTTCCCCCACGCCCAGGCCCGGGCCGCGGTGGTCACCATGGCCCGGCACAGGGCGGCGATGAGCACGGCGTCCTCCACCCGGCTGCAGACGTCGGCCGTACGGATCTCGACGGTGGGGTATTGGGCCGAGAGGCGCGCCGGGAAGTAGATCATCCCGTCGTCGAGTGCCGCGCCCGAGCGGACCAGGTCGGCGACCGCGGCGTCATAGCCTGCGGCGTCACCGAACGCCCCGGTGGGTCCGGCCGTGGGCCACAGCCCCCAAATGATGGTCCGGAAGCTGGCGTAGTCGGTGTCCTGACCCTGCCAGAACGGCGAGTTGGCCGAGAGCGCGAGCAGCGTCGGCAGCCAGCGCGGCAGTCGATCGATCACACCGACGCCTTCGTCGCGTGAGCCGACCTCGACGTGGACGTGCTGGCCGCAGGTCAGCTGCTGCCGCGACAGTAGGCCGAACTCGGACGCCATTCGCAGATAGCGCTCGTCCTCGGTGGCGGTCGGCCGTACCTTGCACGGGCTGGTGGCGATGGCCGCCACCGCGGCGTCCGATCCCGCGGCCGCTTCCGACATGACCCGCCGAAGGCCGAGCAGTTGCCGGCTCAGCTCGTCGGTGTCGCGGCAGGGCAAGGAGCCGATCTCGGCCTGTTCGAGCTTGAACTCGTGCTCGACGGCGGTGCCGGGCAGCCCATCATCGCTGTCGGCCAATCGGGCTCGGGCCCGGCGCACCACCGCCTCGCCGGCCGGGCTCGGGCGGCCGCCGACACGCTCGACGACCAGCAACTCCTCCTCGACCCCCACGGTGACCGGCACGCGCTCAGTGTTTCCCGGCGGCCGTCGGTCCGGACACGTCCGCCGGGGTGAGATCGGCTTGCGCGTCGGCGGCCGACTGCCGTACCGCGCGCTCAGAGCGGCCCGGCTGTGCGCGGGGCGTCAGAGCCGGGGCCTATTTCAGTGGCGCGCCGGCCACGTGGTAGACGAGATAGAACGACACCCGGACGAGTATCGACGCCAGGAAGCCGTATCTGCGGAAAACGGCGGCCTGAGCGAGGTTGGTAGCGAAGGTCTCGGTGAGCACGAGCGCCCACGGCAGTGGAGCCAGCACCTGGGTCCCGATCTGACTCAGCGGCTCGATCAACGACGTCAACACCGCTGACGCCCAGAACACGGGGGTCTGCGCACGTCCACGAAGGATCAGGTTGCACACGATGAGCATCAACAGCGGCAGCGGGAGTAGCCGGAAGACGATCTCGACGTAGACCGCCGCCGCGCTGTAGACCAACAGCGAAGCCGGAAACCCGATGTCGGTCGATGGGAGATCGAACTTCTCTGCTTGCAGCCTCGACAGTCCGGTCACCACGTCGGTCAGCAGGAACAAGCTGCCCGCCGCCAGTCCGATCAGCGCGGGACCGCCGAACCGCCGCCGCACGGATATCGCCCGTGACACCGGGTCGGGAAAGCCGGTCCGGGTGGAGAGGAACACCCCGATCGCGCCGAGCACCGACATCGCGATCCAGCCCTGCACTTCGAAGAAGCCTGCCTGAGAGCGGTCCACGAAGCTCACCGGAAGCACAGTCGATACCAACAGCGTCACCACACCGAGGTAGCCGACCACCACGGCCCACACCAACATCGGTCGGCCGACCCGGACGCGGGCCGGGGCCGGGTGCTCCGCCGACCCGCCGGGCCGCGCTCTCACGGTCGCACCGCGGAGGCCAGGGTCGGCACCGGGTGGAGGTCGCCGATCCTGTCCCGATTGGCGTGGGAGGGTCCGACCGACATGATCGCCTGCACGTTGCCCATGCTCGGTCCTCCACTGGTTCGCGGTGAAGAGCGGACTGTATCGCACAGGAGCGCCCGCGTTGCCGGGCCTCAGCGTAGTCCGGTGGCCCGCAATAGGCCGGCGAGCGGTCAGCTGGTCCGCCGGGGTGAGCGCGGCCGACCCGACGTATTCACCGAACACGTCGATCGGCTGACGGGTCGGCGGACGACTGCCCGGATCGCGCGCCGATGGCGTCCTCCAGTGCGGCCGTGGCGCGCGAAGGTGTCACCCACCCAACGGCGCCGATCTGGAGCCTGACCGCGCGTCCCAGATCCGCGGGCCGGCCAGTACTCTGCGCGAATGAGTGACGCTCGCGCGATCCGGGTGTTCGTTTCGTCGACGTTCCGCGACATGCAGGCCGAGCGGGACGAGTTGGTCAAGCGGGTGTTTCCGTTGTTGCGGCGGCGCTGCCAGGAGCGGGGGGTGGCGTGGAGCGAGGTTGATCTGCGCTGGGGCGTCACCGATGAGCAGGCCTCCGACGGGGCGGTGCTGCCGATCTGCCTGGCCGAGATCGAACGCACCCGGCCGTACTTCATCGGGCTGCTCGGCCAGCGCTACGGCTGGGTACCCGGCGAGATCGGATCGGAGCTGGCGGGCCGGTTCGGCTGGCTCACCGAGGATCTGCATCGCTCGGTCACCGAGTTGGAGATCCTGCACGGGGTGTTCAACAACGCCGACGCGGACGGGCACGCCTACTTCTATCTGCGCGACCCCGCCTGGGTGGCGGCGTTACCGCCGGAAGGCCGCGCGCTCTACCTCGAACCGGACGCCGACGGCGCCGCCCGGCTGGAGGCCCTGCGTGAGCGGGTGCGAGGCTCGGGGTTTCCGGTCGCCGACTACGGCGACCCGGAGGCGCTGGGCGAGCGGGTGCTGGCCGACTTCGAGGCGTTGATCGATCGGTTGTTCCCCGCCGCGCAGGTGCCGGACGCCGCGGCGCGCGCGACCGCAGTGCACGACGCGTTCGGAGGGGCCCGCTTCGCGCTGCACTTGCCCCGTCCGGCTGTGACGGCGGTGCTGGCGACGGCCGGCTCGCCGCTGCTGGTGACCGGCGAGCCCGGAGCGGGGGCTTCCAGTCTCGCCACCAACTGGGCGGACGAGTGGGCGGCGGACCATCCCGGCACGACGGTCGTCGTCCATCACTGCGACGCGGACGCCGCGGCGGGCGACTTCCGGCTGCTGGCCGCGCGGGTGATCGACGCGTTCGGCGGCGACTACGACGAGGCCGTCGAGCGGCTGGCCGAGGCGCCGCCCGCTGCCGTGGCGAGCGCGCTCGGGCAGGCGTTGCGCGCCGCGTCCGGTCCGGCGCTGGTGGTGCTGGACGGGGTCGACCAGTTGGCGGAGGGCAACCCGGGGGACCGGGCGCCCGACCTGCGCTGGCTGCCCTCCGACCTGGCCGGTTCGCCGGTGCGGTTCGTGCTGACCGGCTCGGCCGAGCGGACGCGTGCGGCGTTCGCCCATCGCGGCTGGCCGGTGCTCGAGGTGCCGCCGCTCACCCCGGACGAACGGCGCCGGGTCGCGGCGGTCGTGCTGGGTGTGGGCGCCAAACAGCTCGATGAGGAGAATCTGGCCGCGCTCGTGGCGGCACCGAGCACCGGCAACCCGCGCTTCCTGCTCACCGTGCTCGATGAGCTGCGTCAGCACGGCGACCACTTCACGCTGCGCGGGCTGGTCGATCGCCTGGTGGTGGCGCCGTCGACGGCGGCCCTGCTCGACCTGGTGCTGCAGCGCTACGAACGCGACTTCGAACGGGACCGCCCCGGCCTGGTCGCCGACGCGATGCGAGCAATCTGGGCCGGCCGGTACGGCCTGGCGGAGGCCGAGCTGCTCGACCTGCTGACGCCCGGTGCCGATCACCTGCCACAGCGGATCTGGGCACCGCTGCATCTGGCGGCTGAGCATCATCTGGTCAGCCGGGGCGGCCTGCTCGGCTTCGCACACGCCGATATCCGGGCGGCGATCGAGCGGCGCTATCTCGCCACCCCCGAGTGGCGGGCGGCCGCCCACCAGGGGTTGGCACGGTATTTCGCTGAGCAGCCGCTCGGCCCACGGGTGGCCGACGAACTGGGCTGGCAGTGGGCCGAGGCGGGCGATTCCGTGGCGTTGCGGGCGACGTTGTCCGATCTGGAGTGGGCCGAGCTGGCCTACGCCCGCAACGCGTACGACCTGCGACGGCTGTGGTACCGACTCACCCCGGACGTGGCCGGCGAACTGATGAGCGCCTACGCCGCGGTGCTGTCGTCGCCCGCCGACCATGACGGCGGCCAGTTGGTGTGGGGCGTCGCCCGGATGCTCACCGACGCCGGGGCGAGTGAGGCGGCGATCGGGTTACAGCGCTACCTGGTGGACGCGGCGCGTACCGAGACCGCTTCGAGCGCCGAACCGGGACGACGCTGGGCGTCCGCGCTGGTGAACTTGGGCGCCACCCACCTGGCCCGCGGCGAACTGGAAGCCGCGGCGTCCGCCTTCGAGGAGGCGTCCGGAGTGCCGGAGCTGCGGGCGGTGGCGCTGGGGAACCTGGCGATCGTCCGGCGCGAGCAACGCCGCCGGTCGGAGGCGGAGGAGCTGTTCCGCGAAGCCGACGATCTGTACCGCGCTGAAGGCGCGCTGTACGACATCCAGGCGAACCTGGCCGGCTGGATCGAGCTGCGTCGCGACCAGACCGACCTCGACGGTGCACTGGCGCTGCTGCGCGAGCAGGAACGGATCTGCCGCGAGCTGGCCGACCCGGTCGCGATCGGACGCGCACTGGCCGGGCAGGCGGTCGTCCTCTCTGACCGCGGACGGCCCGCCGAGGCGTTGCCGCTGCTGGACGAGTACGCGAGCATCTGCCGTGCCGAGGGCGACCTGCGCGGCCTCACCGAGGCCTTGCTGAACGGAGCCGCCGCCCGCTTCGAGACCGGCGACCCGGCGGGAGGCGCCGCGGCGGCGTCCGAGGCGGAACAGTTGGCGCGCAGCCTGGACGATCCCGCGCTGCTCACCCGGGTGCTGGTCGCGCGGGCCAGCGCGTTCGTCGGGCTCGGCGACTGGGCCGGTGTCGAACGCTACGCCCGCGAGGCCGAACGGCTCGCCCGCGCCGGCGACCGGTTGTCGACGGCCGCCGTCGCGCTGGGCCTGCTGGGGACGGCGCGCCGCGAACAGGGCGACCTCGCCGGCGCCCACGCTGCGCACTCCGAGGAGGCCACGCTGGCCGACCAAGCCGGCGATCGCGTCGAGGCGGCCACCGCCCAGGCCAACCTCGGCAACGTCGCGGCGGCGGCGCAGCGTTGGGACGAGGCGCTGCAGTACTACGATGCGGCCGAGCCTCGGCTGCGTGAGTTGGCGGCTTTGGGCCTGCTCGTGCCGGTGCTGGCGAACCGGGCGCAGATCCATCAGCTGTACCGGCGGACGCCGCAGGCGCTGGCCGACTTCACCGACGCCGCCGAGGCTGCCGCCCGGGCCGGCAACCAGACCGCCGCGCACCAGTGGGGCAACCAGGCGATCCAACTCGCCTACCAGGCGGGCGACGTGGCTCGCGCCGAGCGGGTGTGGGTCGTCCTGGCTGGTGCCGCCCGGGCGCTCGACGACAGGGCGGCACTGCAACGGGCTCTCGGTGAGCACGCCCTGCTGCTGATCAACCGGGCCCAGGCCAACCCGGCCGGCGTTGATGGCGCTTTGCTCGCCGAGGCCACGAACCTGCTGAGCGAGCAGGAGTCGATCTGCCGCACGTCCGGCGACTGGGCCGGCCTGAGCCAGGCGCTGGGCAACCGCGCCATCGTGCAGCGCCACACCGGTGACCTGTCTGGCGCGCTGGCCAGCCTGGACGAGCAACTCCGCCTCGCCCAGCAGACCGGTAACGCCCAAGGCGTCCTGATCGCCACCGCCAACCGCGGTGAGGTGCTCGGCCTGCTCGGACGCGTCCCCGAAGCCCTGGACGCCCTGACCTGGGCGCGACAGACCGCCGCGCAGTACGGGCTGGCGCCGATGGTGCAGCAGCTGGACCGGATGATCGCTGCGCTCCGACGGCCGTGACCTGGAGTACTGCTTTTCCAACTAAGGCTACCGTAGAGCCATGTCGCCAATCTCATCCCCCGAAGGTCGCTGGATCAGCATGGTCCGGCTCGGCCCGAAGTCGCAGATCGTGATTCCGAAGGAGGTCCGCGACCTGTTCGGTCTCGCGCCCGGCGACTCGCTGCTGCTGATGGCCGACCGCGAGCGCGGCATCGCACTGGTCGACCCCGCCCAGTACGGCGACGTCATCGATCGCGCACTCGGCGGCGGTGCGGATCGGCCCGGGCATGCCTAGCGGCTGGGCGGTGGCGCTGCTCAACATCGGGTTCGCCTTGGCCGGCATCGTCGTGGTCTTCGGTGTCCGCGCACTGATCGCGGTCGTCACCACGCGGGACTACTTCGGCAAACATGTGCGCCGAGTGGAGGCACTCGGGTTCCGGCATCGCACGGTCGAGGTGCGCGACGGCGTCCGGCTGAACATCGCAGAGGGCCCGGCGGGCGGAATCCCACTGCTGCTCATCCCCGGGCAGGGCAGCGTCTGGCAGGAATACGCCAAGGCGATCCCGCAGCTGGTCGGCAGGTTCCGGGTGGTGGCCGGCGACGTCCATGGCCACGGCCGCAGCAGCTGGAACGCCGCCGACTACACGTGCGTGCAGATCGCCGACGACCTGGCCCGGCTCATCGATCAGGTGTTCGGCGAGCCGGTGCTGGTCGCCGGCCACTCATCCGGCGGAGTGATCGCCGCACGGCTGGCCGCCGCCCACCCCGGGAAGGTCCGGGCTGTCCTGCTGGAGGATCCGCCGTTCTTCGCCACCGAACCCGATCGGGTCGACCGCACCTTCGTCGGCATCGATGTCTACGCTCATGTGTCGTCGTTCCTCGCCCAGGACGCCGAGGACGACTGGGTGTGCTGGTACATGCGGCACAGCTACTGGAAGCGACTTCTCGGCGCGATCTGGCCGGCGCTCACCAACAGCGTGGTCCGGCAGCGCCGGGACGACCCCACATGCCTGCCGGTCGTGCGCTGGGTGTCGGTGTCGATCAACCGCATCTGGGAATCGATCAGCCATCCCTATGACCTGCGCTTCACCACGGCGTTCATCGACAACAGCTGGTTCGCCGGCTTCGACCAGGCGGAGACCCTGGCCGCGATCGAGTGCCCGACCGTGTTCGTCAAGGCCACCACCCGGTACAACCGGGATGGCGTCCTGCTGGCCGCGCTCAGCGACGACGACCTGGCCCGGGTCGAAAGCCTGCTGCCCGCCAACCGGACGGTCCGGGTGCGCAGTTCCCACGACGTCCACTTCGCGAAGACCGGGGCTTACGTGGGGGCGTTGGAGCAACTGGTGGAACGCTGATCCATCGTTGGTCGAGCGTGTCGCGACCTGTACGGCAGGCTCAACCGGCGATGACGTCATCTACCTGCGAGTGGCTAGCAGGGCGCCGTGCGGACGGGTGCCCGGCTCGGTCCGGGTGGCCGTCCGGCTCACGGTGAAACCTGCGGCCTCGACCCGCGCCGCGAGTAGGTCGATGGGCCAGAAGTAGGCGGTGGTGACCGCGTGCTCGAAGGGCTCGAGCCGTGCGCCGGCGAAGAAGCCGAGCGCCAGCCCGCCGCCGGGTCTGACGCAACGGCCGAACTCGGCCAACGAAGCGTCGATCGCCTCGGGTGCGGTGTGGATGAGCGAGTACCAAGCGAGGACCCCGGCCAGAGCTGCGTCGTCCATGCCCAGATCCTCGGCGCGGCCGACCCGGTAGCGGTCTGACGGGTAGCTGGCCCGGGCGCTGTCGATGAACTCGGGCACCGGGTCGACACCCTCGGCGTCCACACTGGCGGCACTGAGCAGATGCGTCCACCGACCGGGCCCGCAGCCGGCGTCGAGCACCGGCCCCTGCAGACCCCGCGCCCAGGCCAGGATGAAGTCGCGATCGATCTCGGCCACCTGGTCGACGCGGCCGAACAGTGCGATGTACTCCGCGGATCTGGCCGCTACGCGGTGCGGAGAGGTCCAGAGTCATGCCCGGCCACCCATCGCCCGGGCCGGCGCGCCCGTGTCGGTTGCGGGGCGCGAGGCCGCGACAGATCCATGTCGCCGGTATGAAACACGATCGGTCCATCTGGAACAGGATTGGTCCGATTGGGAGCGGTTGTCGTCTGATGCGGTCAGCCGGGATGCCGCTTCCCCGCGGTCGTCACGTGGCGCTCTATGCCACCTTCGATGCGTCACATGTCGCGATGCAGGGACCATTGCGCAGCTCTGCGCTCCGCAGATTGCCCAAATCGGTCCGACGATCGATCGTGTGCAAGGTTCGTTGCTGAGAAGACGGCTCGGGTTAGGTGGCGTCTCAGCAGGGAGGCGGCACTCCCAATAAGGTTGCGGCGTGATCAGCGGTGAGGATGTTGAGCAGATGCTGCTGCTTGGGAGGGAGAGCCTCTCATTCGAGGTCAAGGGTCCCGGAAGTCCCAAAGACAAAGCTTTCGTTGCGAAAGTCACCCGAGCGGCAATGGCGATGGCGAATCGCCGAGACGGCGGCATCGTGTGCGTTGGAGTCGACGAAGCGAGCATGACCTGCCTCGGCCCAGGGCTCACCTCGAAGGAGATCGAGGAGTGGGGCGATCTCGACCTAGTCGCGGCCAAAATGGCTCGATACTCCGATCCGCCAGTCCTATTCGCGCTTGCAACATACGAGCTCAGTGTTGGGAGCACCGTTGCCGTCCTGGACGTCGAAGAGTTTCATGTTGTACCGCATGTTTGCAAGGCCAACTACCCGGCAGTACTTCAAGAGGGGATGGTCTATGTACGACCTCGCGGAATGCCCAAGTCTGCGCCGGCGCCGACCTCGGTGGACATGCGTGACCTCTTGGACCTGGCGGTCGCCAAGGGTGTCCGCGACTGGGTTCGGGTGTCCACCACGGCGGGGCTTTCAATAGTTGAACCGAAGTCAGCTGCTCAACTGGCAGCTGACGCATACGCGAGTGAACGAGCCGAAGCATGGTCTCAGCCGTCCGAGCTACTGGCGACGATTGACAGTTACGCGCATTTTGACGTCGCAATCTACCCAACGCAGTACAAGAGCCCTCGAGTCCTCTCGGTAGATTTGGAGTCCTTCGTCGTGGGCAACGCTGTTCGCCTGAGGGGCTGGCCGGTGCCGTACGTGGACGGCGATCGGGCGGGGATAGTGCGTCGCGCTGGATCGATCGGGCAAGACCTCACTGCGAAGTTCTCGCCTCATCTAGAGGCGTGGAGGATGTGCGTCAGTGGCCAGTTCCTCCAGCGCCGCGTCGTGGTGACAGACCTTCGTGACTTCGCCGAACTGCACGCCGCGAACCCTGCGACCAAGACGATCGCCGTCTGGGACGTGCTGCTGTACTTCGTTGAACTCGCCGAGTTCGCTGCCCGGGCCAGTTCCGCACTGGAAGTCGACGAAGTCACGATCGATGTGTCTCTGGCTGGTGCCGATGATCGGGAACTAGTCTCTGGTGACTGGGCTCATGAACTCAATGGCCGCTACCTCATACCCACTGCGATCGTTGTTGCGAGCGGATCATTTCCCAGCGCCAGGCTCTTGTCCGACACCAGGGCAGTTGGGGTGGAGCTTGCACAGCAGATCTTTCGCGCGATTGGGCTGGACGTCCCGGATCAGGTATTCCTGGACTGGCAGGCCCAAGTGTTTGGCGGTGAGTCTGACCCGGCCTGAGGGTGGTGGAGACGGGGCAAGCCGCAGAATCCATGCCGGTTTCGTCATCCCAAGGGGCTCATCTTAGCCGCGCAGGGTGCACGAGCGTCGGCGCCGAGCGAAACTCGACTCACTGTTGCCGCTCCAGTCAGTTACCCGAGTTCTCGGCGTCCGAAAGCCCCAGGGAGTCGAGTCGGGCGTGCGCCAATCGGGCGAGGTCCGCGACTTCTGGGTTTTCAGCTAAGGCGGCCTTCTGGAGCGCAACTCTTGCTGCTTGGAGGGACCCGTGTTCAAGTTCTAGGTGACCAAGATTGAAGGCTGCCACGGGCGCAAAGGTTGCATGCCCGGCGTCGATGGTTTGCTGATAAGCCGTGTAAGCGGCCTCGATGTCTCCTTGGTCGTGGTGAAGCAGACCAAGTTGGAGGCAGGCGAGGGCGCCAATCTCGCCGGCGGCGGAGGTTGCCCTCGAGTAGTGGCGTTGCGCGGTGTCGGCATTTCCGAGGTCGTGCTCCAACATGGCCAGGCTTAGGTGGGCCGCGGCAGGTAGGTCCGGGTCTTCTGCGTTGGTCGCGTGCGTGAAGGCCCTCCTTGCGCCATCGGTATCGCCAGCTTCTTTTCGCTGGTTTCCGTGAGTGAGTGCGCTGCCGTAGTAATTATCCAGAGCATCCTTGGGTGCAAATCCTGTGCGGTGAGCCCACCTGGTGACGCTCTCAATGGCGTCGTGCCCCCGCGTTCGAATGGTCGTCGAGCCTCTGGTCGCGCTGTCTGCAACAAGGGCAACCTTGACCTCCCCATAGGGGTGTTTGAAGGTCCAACGCTCCGCAAACTCCGTCGTCCACCCATTGATGATGGCGGCGTCATCGCTAGTGCCAATCACTTGGCGGTCGTCGGTTGTACCTCCAGGTAGCCCCTCGTCCTGAAGGCGAAGCACGAGGGCGCACCGGGGGGACAGGGCAATCGTGAAGGCGATCACGATCTGGTCACCAAACCATTCAGGCCTCCTGAAATGGCTTGCCAAGCACACGGGGGAGTCGCCAGTGAGCAACACTGGGTCGTCGAAGTCGATCCGAAGCCAGGACGCTTTTGCGAAATGCGGCCGGATAGCCGTGAACATGTGTGGGATCCGCGTCACGTGCCGATAGCTCACTGTTGCATCTTCGTCGAACTCTTCGTCGGCTCTTCCCAAATGCCGCAGGGCATCAACTACCGGGTCACGACTAGACCCCGCTGGCCACTCCACAGGGGAACCGCCTTCAGCGATGATCCTGCGAGTCCTCGGCGAGCGCGCCCACATCATCGCAACGAAGTCCGCTGCAGTCGCTCGGAGTATCGGATCTGGCGGCCACGCGGCAACGGGCAGATCCCGGATCGCACTGGTCACTGACCCTTCGAAGTTAGCCAGGCCATTCTCCATGAAGTCGGGGTCGTCGGAATTCTCTAGCTCATCGGGGGAGTGAAAGTACTTTTCCACGGAGGCGTTCTTGACAGACATCGGGAGAATCTCCCCTGTCGCCCTATCAATCGCATCGACCTGGCCGTCGTAAGCCCAGACCTTCAGGAAGAACTGCGGGATTGTGTGTTGTCGAACTTTTCGCTCCACGGCCACCGGCCACCTCCTGTTTGAACCGCCCCGGCATCTCCGGAGACTCATTGGTTTGACTCCTCAGCGGCTTGCTGGGCTCGATCGTAGTGGTGCTGTTCGGCTTCGGCGGGGGTGAGGTCGTCGGCGTATCGGTGGTTGTACCAGTCGACCCATTCAGCGGTGGCGATCTCGACGGCATCGATGCTTCGCCGTGGGCCTCGGCGGCGGATGTGGGCTGCCCAGACCCGCGCGGTCGTAGGGTCGATGGGTGGTGCCGGAACACGTCTGGGTGGCCGCAGCTCGTCGAGGGACTGGGCAGTCAGGGGGTGGTTGTGCGGCGCAGCTGGCGAGGTCTGTAGGCGTGGTGCCGATTCGTAGCCGCAGTCTCGGTCAGGTTCATCAGTCGACCGACCAGAGCCAGCATCTGCGGATGGGCGGTGATGGCCGCGCCGGCCGCATCGTCGCGGCAACGAGATGGCAGGAGCACATTTGGCAGATGGGGTGGAGGGCAGTGGACTCCACTTCTCGCCTGACGGTGGACTGCGTCGGCACCGTAATCGGCCACGAGCACACGTTGGACTTCGCCGAGTGCCCCCTCGCCATCGATGCCGGCTGGGATGTCTGGGAGACGGCAGAAGACATCCACGTCTTTGATGCGACGAATCGAGACATGTCTCTTGTATGAGCCGATGAGGACCGAGTCGATCCCCCAAGCGGTCAACGTATCGTCCTGCTCCAGGACGTCTCTGACCGCGGTGTGTGCGATTGCAGCGTTGGCCACATCGCTTCTGTCTGGTTCGACCTTCGTCGTCGCCGCATCAAATCCGGTTGGCATGTTCTGACCCCTCCTCTACGGGTGCATTCAAGCTAGCGGGGGCACTGACAGATCTGCGTCTCAGTCGAGCCTGCGCGGGTAACGGGAGACTCAGGCTCCTCTTATGTTGCATACGAGAGCTCTTGTGCAATCTTCGCTGCATCTCGACAAGCATCTCAGTGCTGCATGTCGACGAACCGGCTGTAGTGCCCCTGGAAGACCGTCGGGATGACCGCGGTCGGGCCGTTGCGGTGCTTGGCGACGATGAAATCGGCTTCGCCGACCCGTTCGGAGTCCTTGTCGTAGGCGTCGGCGCGGTGCAGCAGGATGACCATGTCGGCGTCCTGCTCCAGCGAGCCGGACTCGCGCAGGTCGGACAGCATCGGCTTCTTGTCGGTGCGCTGCTCGGGGCCACGGTTGAGCTGGGAGAGTGCCACGACCGGCACGTTCAGTTCCTTGGCGAGCAGCTTCATCTGGCGGCTGAACTCGGACACCTCGAGCTGGCGGGATTCGACCTTCTTGCCCGAGGTCATCAGCTGCATGTAGTCGACGATGACCAGCTTCAGGTCGTGCCGCTGCTTGAGCCTGCGCGCCTTGGCCCGGATCTCCATCATGGTCAGGTTCGGCGAGTCGTCGATGAACAGCGGCGCACTGGACACCTCGCCGGTCTTGCGGGCGATCCGCTGCCAGTCGTCGTCGCCCATCTGGCCCTTGCGGATGTGGTTCAGCGGCACGCCGGCCTCGGCCGAAATGAGCCGCTGCACGATCTCGGACTTGCCCATTTCCAGCGAGAAGAAGCAGCTGGTCAGCTTGTTCTTGATGGACGCCGCCCGCGCCAGGTCGAGCCCCAGCGTCGACTTACCCATGCCGGGGCGCGCGGCGATGATGATCATCTGGCCGGCGTGCAGGCCGTTGGTCAGCTCGTCCAGCTCTATGAAGCCGGTCGGCACCCCGGCCAGGACGCCGTGCTGGCTGAGCGACTCGATCTCGTCGAGGGTGCGCTCCATCAGCACGCTCAGCGGCTCGTAGTCGTCGGAGGTCTTGCCCTCGGCCACCTCGTAGATCGCCTGCTGGGCCCGGTCGACGATGTCGGACACCTCGCCGCCGCCGGCATAACCCATCTGGCTGATCTTGATGGACGCCTCGACCAGCCGCCGCAGCACCGCCTTCTCTTTGACGATCTCGGCGTAGAAGCTGGCGTTGGAGGCGATCGACACCATCGACAGCAGGTCGTGCAGATAGATGTGGCCGCCGATCTTGCCCAGTTCGCCGCGCTTGGCCAGCTCGTCGGCGACGGTGATCGCGTCCGCCGGCTCGCCGCGTCCGAACAGGTCGATGATCGCGTCGAAGATCTGCTCATGCTTGGGCAGATAGAAATCGTGGCCGCGGACGATCTCGGCGACATCGCCGATGGCGTCCTTGCTGAGCAGCATCGCACCCAGCGCGGACTGTTCGGCCTGCACGTCCTGCGGCGGCGTCCGGTCGGGACCGCCGCTGAACTCGCCCGGCGGTTCCTCGTACGGGGGAAGTGAGGCGAGTGACATAACCCCTCCTCACAGGCGTGTGCTCACTACACGTCGGGCACACTAGCCAGACGCTCGGACACTTTTTGGTCCGTCGTTCATCAGTTCGAATGTGCGATCTCTCGCGGGTTCCGCGCAGCTCTCTCTGCGCGACGTATCGCCCGACCCTAGCCAGCGCCTCGGCAGGTCGTCCAACGTGAGTTATCCACAACTTGGTCACCACCCTGTGGATTCTGTGGAGTCAAGGCGTGTTGCCTGTGTACGACGCGCCGAGGGGCCGTGGATGAGAAAATCACTGGCCGGTCATTGGGGCTCTGACTAGGTGCATTGAAGTCGAGAGGGTGTGAGTTCGGGGCGGGTCTCGCGGGCTGGGCGCGGTTTGACAGGCGACAGTGAGGCTGGTGTATGGCCGCCGCCTCCGACAGTTGTCCACATTCTGGCGGCCTTGCTTAGATACCCATAGGGGGTATAGTGACAAGGGTTGATGCCCAGTGTCGCACCAGTAGGAGGGCGCTATGTCGCAGGAATCCCCGACGAGTTCGGGTTATTCGGTCGATCCCGACGCGGCGGAGTCGACCGGTCACGGCTACCTGACCGCCAAGGACGCCTACCTGAAGCGGTTGCGCCGCATCGAAGGCCAGGTCGGCGGGTTGTCGCGGATGGTGGCCGACGAGCGGTACTGCATCGACATTCTCACCCAGATCTCGGCCACCACCCGCGCTCTCGAATCGCTCGCCCTCGGCCTGCTCGACGACCACCTGCGGCATTGCGTGGTCCGCGCGGCGAACGAGGGTGGCGAGGAAGCCGAGATCAAGCTGGCCGAGGCCCGGGACGCGATCGCGCGTCTCGTCCGATCTTGACCGAACCGAACCAAGGAGGAACATCATGGAGAGCACCTATACCGTCGAGGGCATGACCTGCGGGCATTGCGTCGCCGCCGTCACCGAGGAGGTCAAGCAGATCCCCGGCGTCACCGACGCCGTCGTCGTCCTGGAAGGCGGCAGGCTGACCGTCAGCTCGGACGGCCCGGTCGACTTCGACCGGATCGTCGAGGCCGTGGCCGAAGCGGGGGACTACACCGTCGCCTGACCGTCGCCAGCGGCTCGCCGGCACCGGCCCTGGAGGACCGTAGTGGTGAGGCACCGCGTCGGGACCGGAGGCCGGCTCCGCCGGGTTCTCGGGTGACGGCACGACGCCCCTTCCGCCTTTGCTGCCTCCAGTGGGCCGGCGATCTCGACATCGCTGCCGGGTGGCGGGAAACCTCGCCGATCTCGTGTTGTAACCCGAAATCGGACGGCTTTCCCGCCATCGGTGACCGATCTCGACATCGCCGCCACGTACGGGACGGGTCAGAGGTCGACACCGCCACGCCGAGGGTGGGCCAGAGGCCAGTTCCACCACACGACGCACGAGGAGACCAGCTCCGCCAGACCAGGGCAGCCAGAACCACTCGCCGCGACACGACGGCGGGCAGAAACCGTCGCCGCGACGAACGGAGCGGACAGCGACCAGCAAACCCGCCGCCCACATCCACCACCCACGAATCGTGAACCACCGAACGAGGAACCAGTCATGACCACCACCCAGCATCAATCGATCGAACTCGACATCGACGGCATGACCTGTGCCTCGTGTGCGGCCCGGATCGAGAAGAAGCTCAACAAGGTGGACGGCGTGACCGCCTCGGTGAACTACGCCACCGAGAAGGCGCGGGTGCTCACCGACACTCCGATCCCGGTGGCGGACCTGATCGCCGTCGTCGAGCGGACCGGCTACCACGCCGCACTGCCCGACCCGGCGAAACCCGAGGTGGATCACGCCAAAGAGCTACAGACCCGGGTGATCGCCAGCGCCGTACTTGCCGTCCCCGTGATCGCGCTGGCCATGGTGCCGGCCTGGCAGTTCCCCGGCTGGCAATGGGTCTCGCTCGCTCTCAGCCTGCCCGTCTACGCCTGGGCCGGCTACCCGTTCCACCGCTCGGCGCTGGTCAATGCCCGGCACGGCGCCACCACCATGGACACCCTGATCAGCCTCGGCACGACCGCCGCGATGGGCTGGTCGCTGTACGCGCTGTTCTTCGGCCATGCTGGCATGATCGGCTACACCCACGGCTTCGAGTTCATGCTGATGCGCGGCACCGGCGAGGGTAGCGTCTACTTCGAGGCCGTCGTCGGGATCATCACCTTTCTGCTGCTCGGCCGCTGGTTCGAGGCTCGCTCCAAGCAGCGTGCAGGCGAGGCCGTCCGGGCGCTGCTGCAGTTGGGGGCCACCGAGGCGACCCTGCTGCGCGGCGGCGTCGAGACTCGCGTCCCGGTCGATTTCCTGAAGCCCGGGGACACCTTCGTGGTCAGGCCGGGGGAGAAGATCGCCACCGACGGCGAGGTGGTCGAAGGCAGCTCGGCGGTGGACGCGTCCATGGTCACCGGCGAATCGGTGCCGGTCGACGTCGGCCTCGGCGACGCCGTGATCGGAGCCACCGTGAACGCCAACGGACGGCTGATCGTGCGGGCAACCCGGGTCGGCGCCGACACCCAACTGGCGCACATCGCGCGGCTGGTCGAGCAGGCCCAGACCGGCAAGGCCAACGTGCAGCGGCTCGCCGACCGGATCAGCTCGGTGTTCGTGCCGATCGTGATCGGCCTGGCCGTGCTCACCTTCGTCGGCTGGCTGCTGGGCGGCGCCGGCTTCGCCTTCGCCGCCTCCGCCGCCGTGGCGGTGCTGATCATCGCCTGCCCGTGCGCCCTCGGCCTGGCCACCCCCACGGCGCTGCTGGTCGGCACCGGACGCGGCGCGCAACTGGGCATCGTGATCAAGGGTCCCGAGATCCTGGAACGCACCAAAGCAGTCAGCACCGTCGTGCTGGACAAGACGGGCACCGTCACCACCGGCACCATGGCCGTGGTCGACACCGCCGCCGAAGGTCCGGACTCCGGCTGGCTCCGGCTCGCCGGGGCGGCCGAGTCGGCGTCCGAACACCCGATCGCCCGGGCGATCGCCGAGCACGTGGCCTCCGACGCGGTCGTCACCGAGTTCGAGAACCTGCCCGGACGCGGCATCCGGGCCACCGTCGAGGGACACCAGGTGCTTGTCGGCACCCCCATCCTGGTCGGCGCCGACCTGGTCAGCCATTCATCCGCGAAGCGCGCCTTCACCACAGCGCAAGCCAAGGGGCACACCGCAGTCCTGGTCGCCGTCGACGGCGAACTGCGCGGCATGATCGCCGTCGCGGACGCCGTCAAGGACACCTCCGCCGACGCCATCGCCGACCTCAAAGAGCTGGGCCTCGACCCGGTGCTGCTCACCGGCGATGCCCGCGCGGTCGCCGAGGCGGTGGCCGCCGAAGTGGGCATCGAGACGGTGATCGCCGAGGTGCTGCCCGCCGACAAGCTGGCCGAGATCAAACGGCTGCAGGCCGGCGGCACCCAGGTGGCGATGGTCGGCGACGGCGTCAACGACTCCGCCGCGCTGGCCCAGGCCGACCTGGGCATCGCGATGGGCACCGGCACCGACGCGGCGATCGCGGCGTCCGACCTGACCCTGATGCGCGGCGACCTGCGGCTGGCGGCGACCGCGATCCGGCTGTCCCGGGCCACCCTGGCCACCATCAAGGGCAACCTGTTCTGGGCCTTCGCCTACAACGTCGCCGCGATCCCGCTGGCCGCGCTGGGCTTCCTCAACCCGATGATCGCCGGTGCCGCGATGGCGCTGTCGTCGGTGTTCGTGGTGCTGAACAGCCTGCGGCTACGTCGTTTCGCAGTGCGCTGAGGCAGGCCAGTCGAGCAGGCGAGAATAGGTATCGGGATCGGGCACGGACTACCGTGCCCGATCCCGATCGCTATTTCGGACCTGCCATCCAGACTGCTGTCAGCCGGGAATCAGCGCGCGGAGATCCCGGGCGTCCGCGGGGGCCCTCGGCGCTCGAGCCCGCTCAGTGCAGCCGGCCGCCGAGCCGGGGACGTCCGAGGTCGGGCTTGAGGTAGTCGCTGAGCGCCACCGGACGTCCGGCCATCAGATCGGTGTAGATGCCCAGCATCTCGGTCGCCTGGCGTTCGATGGTCCACTGCCCGGAGAGCTCGCGGCTGCGGGAGGCCGCGCGGGCGGCGAACTCGTCGTCCTTCAGCAACCGCAGCATCGCCATGATCGCCTGACTCAGCGACACCATGTTCGGCCGCGCCACCAGGGCGTTCACACCCGGGTCGACGACCAGGTTGAGTTCCGGGTCGACGATCACCAGCGGCAGGCCGCACAACGCCGCCTCGTGCAGGACCAGCGCCTGGGTGTCGGTCTGGGACGGGAAGACGAAGACGTCGGCACTGCCGTAATAGGCGCCCAGCTCGTCGTGCGGCACCCGTCCGACCAGCCGGACGCCGCCGTAACGGGCCGCGCGCTGCAGCCGCCGGCGCAGAGCCTGAGCGGTGTCGTGGAAGTCTCCGACGATCATCAGCTCGGCGTTGGGTTCGAAGTCGCGGACCAGCTCGAAGGCGTCCAGCAGGAGGTCGAGGTTCTTCTCGGGCGAGATCCGGCCGACGTAGAGCAGCCGCGGCCCCTTGCCGTGCGGGACCGGTTTCCGCTCCGGCAGCGGGTCGGCACCGTTCGGCACCACCTTCACCTTCGCCCCCGGCGCCAACTCGAGCACCCGTTTGCCGGTCTTGTCCGACGGCGTGGTGACCAGGTCGGCGGTGCTCAGCATGTCGGACGCCGCCTGCAGCAACTCCAACTGGGCCCCGCCCCGACGGGGCCGTTTCAGCCGCAGCTTCCGCAGCTTCGCCCACGGCTTGGACTCAGCCCGCATCGCGAACATCCGGTAGGCGGCGTTCAGGAACGGCCCCAGATGCCAGTAGTGCTCGGCGTAGGCCTCCAGGTCGGTGTGCCAGGTGACCACGAGCGGACGATCCGCCCGCTGCGCCACCCACATGCCGAGCAGTCCGACCCCGCCCAGGCCGTGCACGTGGATGATGTCGGGCGGGTCCGCGACCAGCTGGGCCAGCCGGAACTCCAGGTCCCGGCCCAACGACAGCCGGATGCCGGCACCCGGAATCGGCACCGACGGCATCCGGATCTCGCGCCGATGCGGGTCGCCGGCCAGCGGGTTCGGCCCCTTGGCCTCGGGAGCCACCAGCAGCACCCGATGTCCCGCCTTGAGCACCTCGCGCTCCAGGAACTGCACCGCGTACAGCAGGCCGCTGGGCGCCGGCCCGTAGTTGTCGGTGAACTGGGCGATGGTGAGCGGCCTCGTCGGCGGCTGCACGGCGTCCGTGGCGTGCGGGTACTCGAAGCTGTCGGGATCGTCGGTGGTCACCGGCTCGGCCGGCTCGGGATCGGTTCCGACGCGCTCCACCGGCGCGGTGTCGAGGTCAGCCATGCCCGACAGGCTAGTGCTGATCAGGTTTCGCCCGGTCGTGCCCCGCGGACCGGACGGCAGACGCCCGCAGCTGTGCGGTTCAGCGGACCCGGCTCGCCGGGGCCGTCCAGGTGTTGCAGGAGCCGAGGTCGTCGCCGTTCAGGCCCCGCGCGCCCCAGTACTGCTGCGCCTTCACCGACCCATGTCCCACCGCATCGTCGGTGTGGCTCCAGACGTCGCGGAAGTAGTCGTGGTCGTCGGCGGTCAGCTCGAAACTCGGCAGGTTCGCGAACACGTAGTAAGTCCAGCAGAAGACCTGCAGCTCCTCGCGGCGGGTGATGGAGACCTTGTCCTCGCCGAACCGGTTGGCCGCTTCGAACATGCCCATCATCGACTGCACGTGGTGGCCGTACTCGTGAATGACGACGTCGGCGATCATCAACCGGCCGTAGCGGGAATCCTCGAACACCTGGTCGGAGAAGTAGAGGGTGGCGTTCTCGGTGCAGTAGAACGCGTAGGCGTCCTGCTCGGAACCGCACGGGGAGCTGGTGGAGCGTCCGTAGAAGCGGTGCTGGGCCGGCGCGAATTTGCCGTCGGCGCGCTCGATCAACGGCTGGAAGATCCGCGCCAGACAGTCGATCAACCCCGCCACCTGCGCCTCATAGGCCTGCCGGCTGCTCACCGAACGGGCCGCCGGGCAGTTGCCCCGGACCCGCAGCGGGTAGAGCTTGCTGTCGGTCAGCGGGTCACCCGAGCGGGTGCGAGACGCCGCTCCCGACTCCGTGCGGGAACTCGTCGGCTCGCGGAGCGCGGTGTCGAACACCGGCAACGTCTGCATGACGGCGGCGACCAACCCGATCACGACCAGCGCGACCACCAGCAGCCGTCCGGGACCGGGCGGTCGATGCGGCGGGGGCAGCGGAGCCGGGATGCCGAAAGAGCCGGACACGCCCGGCGATCCGAAGCTGCGCGGCAGCAGATGGCCGGGATCCGGCCTCTTGCTGAACGGAGGCAGCCCCTGGGTCACCCCGCCACGATAGGTGATCGCGCCAACGCCCCTGGTCCGGCCTCCTTCAACTCCCCGTCCGGCAGCCCTGCCGGTAGGACGTCCGCGATCTCAGGGCGGCGGGCGCTCCTCCGGTCGCCGGGGACGGTTCTTCCGGTCGCTGGGGACGGTTCTTCCGGTCGCTGGGGACGGTTCTTCCGGTCGCCGGGGACGGTTCTTCCGGTCACCCGACAGCCAGCGACACGGTGCGGTCGCAGCGCGCCACGACGTCCGGGTCGTGGGTGATCACGAGCAGGGGCACCCCGGCCATCGAGGCAAAGATGTCGTCCAGCAGCGCCTCGGCGGTGACGGCGTCCAGATGCTCGGACGGCTCGTCGAGGACGACCGCCTGGTATTCGCCGGCGAACAGCCGCGACAGCGCAAGCCGGCGTGCCTCACCGCCGGACAGGGTCGCCCCCTCCTCACCGACGACGCGTGCGGCGTCCAACGGGAGCCCGGCACGGTCCAGCGCGAGGCGGACGTCGGCGGGCTCGGCGTCGCGGTTGCCGATCCGGACGTTCTCGGCGATCGAGGTGGCGAAGATGTGGGCGTCCTGGGCCAGATAGCCGACCCGTCCGGTCACCGCCACCCGGCCGGCCCGCGGCGGGATCAGACCCAGGACGGTGGCCGCCAGGGTGGTCTTCCCGGCACCGGACGGCCCCACCACCGCCACGCTCTCGCCGGGCTCGACCGTGAGGTTGAGGCGCTCGTGCAGGACGGCGCCGCCGGGCCAGCCGATCGCCAGATCGTCCAGCACCAGCGGGCCCGGCGCGACGTCGGTGGTGGGCAGTTCCCGGTCACCGACGCCGACCGGCGGGGCGTCCAGCAGCTGCCGGACGCGGCCCAGCGAGGCGAGGGCTCGGGTGGCGCTCTGCGCGGCCTGGGTCAGGGTCGAGAGCACCTCGTGCAGCGCCAGCGGGGTGAGCACCAGCACGGCCAGCATGACCGGCGGCAACGTGCCGTCGGCGACCAACGGTCCGCCGATCAGCAGCGCGGCGATCACCGCCGTCGCGGCGGCCAGCACCTGGGCGCCGGACGCCACACCGCGCACCCAGGCACCCCGTTCATCGAGCCGGCGCAACTCGTCGTCGGCGGCCAGCACCCGGCGGAGTTGTTGGTCGGCGGCACCGTAGGCGACCAGGTCAGGGGCCGTCCGGGCCAGTTCGTGGATGCCCGCGGCCAGCGTTCCGCGGGTGGGCGCGGCCGCGGCGTCCCAGCGACGCGACACCCGCTGCGCCAACGCGGGAACCAACACCCCGCCCAGCAGCGCCGAGCCGAGCAGCACCAGTGCCGTCGCGGGCGAGAAGGCGGCGAATACGGTCGAGGTCACCACGATCACCAGCGACGCCGACACCGCCGGCACCAGGAACCGGACCACCAGGTCCTGCACCGCCTCGACGTCGGCGATCACCCGGGCCAACAGGTCGCCGCGGCGGGCGCCGAGCAGGGTGGTGCGGGCCAGGTGGCTGTACGTGCTGAGCCGCAGCGCACTCTGCAACCGCAGCGCGACATCGTGGCCGACCAGTCGCTCCAGGTAGCGGAACAGCCCGCGCGAGATGCCGAATACCCGGACGCCGATGGCGGCCACCTGCAGATAGAGCACCGGCGGGTGCTCGGCGGCGCGGGACAGCAGCCACGCCGAGACCGCCATCAAGGCGACCGATGAGGCGGCGGCGCCGAAGGCCAGCAGGGTCGCCAACGCCGTCCGGGCAGTCGCCCCCGGAACGAGTTCGGCGATCCAACGCCAGCCGGAGACGTCCGCCGACCGCGCCGCTGCCATGGCAGCAGAATAGGTCACCACCGCGGCCCGCTCCGCGCGCTCCGGCGGGCGGTGGCCCGCCGGCCCTGACGCCGCGGCGGTCAGCCTCCGGTCGGGCTGTAACAGAACAGATAGACGTTGTAGCTGGCCGTCCACATGGCCCGGGCGGCGATCTGGGTCCAGTCCTTCGGCATGCCGGTCTGGGAGCCGATCACGCCGAGCGCACCCTGACTGGTCACCGAGTAGAGCGCGACCTCGGCCCGTGAGGCGTCGTAGAAGATCAGCGGTACCGATGTGGAGGATCCGCCGTTGCCCGGGACGATCTGTGACCAGGTCGGTCG